>Ga0114950_10000050_pt1 | contig 58188 bp, 53 predicted proteins | sample N075metaG_FD_83503 | JGI IMG/M metagenome (GOLD analysis project Ga0114950, IMG submission 83503) | Deep subsurface microbial communities from Kermadec Trench to uncover new lineages of life (NeLLi) - N075 metaG | ecosystem: Environmental > Aquatic > Marine > Ocean trench > Sediment | place...
CAGGATTTGCACCGTATTGATGTGGAGTTTGCCAAGCGCGATATCAGCAGTTATGGTTTTTCACTGGCGGGCAGTTCGGATGTGCTGCGCAACCCTGATGATGACTATTCCATTATGGTGTTTGACCCGGCGGTGCGCGGTAAAACTGACCGGTTTATATTGGTGTTTGAAAAATAGAGGAACTCTCTGCGATGAATGACCGAGTCGAACTGTCGGTAGATGGCGGTGTTGCCCACGTTAAACTGGTGCGCTCTGACAAAATGAATGCGCTGGATAGCGCCATGTTTAGTGCCATTACGGAAGTTGGCGAAACGTTAGCCAACGACAGTTCGGTGCGGGTGGTGGTTTTATCGGGTGAGGGTCGGGCCTTCTGTGCGGGCCTGGATATGTCCAATTTCGCCGCCATGGCTGGCAGTACGGCCGATGGCGAGCGTTCCGGAGACTCTGGTAGCAAGAAATTGCTGGCAACCCGCAGCCATGGCATTACCAATTTGCCGCAGCACGTGGCCTGGTTGTGGCGCGAACTACCGGTACCGGTAATCGCGGCGGTGCACGGGGTTTCCTTCGGCGGGGGCTTTCAGTTGGCCCTGGGGGCAGATATGCGCTATGCCGCACCCGGCACGCGCTTCTCGGTTATGGAAATCAAGTGGGGACTGGTGCCCGACATGGCTGGCACGCAATTGATGCGTCACCTGGTACGCGACGACGTGGTACGAGAGCTGACTTACAGCGGACGAATCTTTGAGGCTGACGAAGCGCTGCAACTGGGCTTGATAACACGTGTGTGTGATGACCCTTTGGCGGCGGCACTGGAGACGGCGCAGCAAATTGCCAACCGCAATCCCGATGCTATCCGCGCTGCCAAGCGCCTGCTTAATGAGGCCAATGTCATTAGCCCGGCTGAGGGTTTGCTGATGGAGTCAAAAGAACAGGACGCTATTATCGGCACGCCCAACCAGATAGAGGCGGTGATGGCGGAAATGGAAAAGCGCAGCCCCAGCTTTAGCGCTTGAGTCGGTGGCCATGGTGATGAATGGCTTGCACCCACCTACATTGCACAGCCTTATAGAGCAGCAGCAACTGCCAGCCGCCTATTTGGAGCAGGTAAACGACTGGTTGCTGCCCTTGTCCCAGTGGTTGGCACAGCGGCGCAGACATCACAAGACTGCTTTGCTGGTTGGGCTTAACGGCGCGCAGGGCACAGGAAAATCTACGGTCGCTTTGTTCCTGCAGGCCTTGCTGGAGCAACAGGGTTTGGTCTGTTGCACTCTCTCCCTGGACGACTTCTATCTGGGTCGCAAGGCCCGTACCGCACTCGCGCAAGATATTCATCCTTTGCTGGCCACCCGGGGCGTGCCAGGCACGCATGATTTGCAGCAGTTAAACACGGTACTTGATGCACTGCTGGCCGGTGATAGTATTTTGCTACCGAGGTTCAACAAGGCAGACGATGATGTCGTTGCCCAGGAAGATTGGCCGATGCACAGCGGAGCGGTTGATGTGATTGTGCTGGAAGGCTGGTGTGTAGGCTGCCCTGCGCAACGGGATGCAGTACTGCTAGACCCCGTCAACGCACTGGAGGCCGATGAGGACGCAGAGGGTCGCTGGCGTGGGTATGTGAACAAACAGCTGCGTGGCGACTACGCTGACTTGTTTGCGCGCCTCAATGTTTTGTTAATGTTGCAGGCACCATCCATGCAAGCGGTCCTGCAATGGCGCCGCTTGCAGGAACAGAAATTGACAATAAAGGCTTCCGGTCAGGCACTGATGGACGCGTCAGCTATTAGACGATTTGTGCAGCATTTTGAACGTCTGACCCGACACTGCCTGGTGGTATTGCCCCTCAGGGCCGATTACATACTCACGCTAGATAGTGAGCATTGTTTTACCGGGGCGCAGCTGCGTGAGCACGGTTAAAGTCTCTGATCTCGGTAAGGACTACGCCGGTGTCCCGGCGCTATCGAAGGTATCTATTGCGTTTGCCGAGGGAGCGGTAACCGCCATCATCGGCCGCAGTGGCAGCGGCAAGTCCACATTACTCAAAATGATCAACGGTCTGTCCAGTCCCGACCGGGGCCGGGTGGAAGTGTTTGGCTGGCCGATTGATTACCAGGCGCTGCCCAGCCTGCGGCGGCAGATTGGTTACCTGGTGCAGGGCAGTGGTTTATTTCCGCATATGAGCGTGCGCGAAAATATCTGTTTGCTGGCTGAATTGGAAGACTGGTCAGCAGCAGAGCAGCAGAGCCGTTTCCTGCAATTGCTGGAAATGGTACAGCTGGAGGCCACTGTGGCAGATCGCTATCCCCACGAACTCAGCGGCGGTCAACAGCAACGCGTGGCCCTGTGCCGGGCGATGATGCTCAACCCGCCCCTGTTGTTGCTGGATGAGCCCTTTGCGGCGCTGGATCCGCTGACCCGCCTGGATGTGCACGAGCAGTTGTTACAACTACAAGCACTGGAGCCGCGCACCGTTATCCTGGTAACCCACGATATGCGCGAGGCACTGAAACTTGCCGACCGGATCGTGGTGATGGAGCAGGGCGTGCTGGTGTCAGAATCCAGCCGGGCGCAGTTGCGGGAAAAATTCCCCGAGCTGGAACCCGAGCAGTTGTTATTGAGACTTTTAGAGCCGGCCACATGATGGCGCGCCTGCTAATTGTATTGCTGCTTATCAGTGCCAGTATCCATGCTCGCTCCGAGACTATTACCATTGGCTCAAAGATGTTTGCCGAGAGCCATGTGCTGGCCGAGCTGTTATCGCTGCAACTGGAGAGGGCGGGTTACACGGTAGAGCGCAAGCTGAGTCTGGGCGGCACTATGGTGGTGTGGGAGGCGCTGCTGGCCGGGGAAATCGATATATACCCGGAGTACTCCGGTACCCTGGGTCAGACTATATTGCACCGTCCGGAGCTGATGCTGCCTGGCCTGCAAGCAGAAGTGCAAAAGCTCGATCTCGATATTGCCGCGGTGCTGGGATTCAATAACAGTTACGCGCTGGCCATCAGAGGCCCTCTTGCACGCGAGCGCAATCTGCAGCGCGTTAGTCAGTTAGGGCAGCACCCAGACCTGCGACTGGGTTTCTCCCATGAATTTCTCAACCGCGCCGATGGCTGGCCGTCATTCAGTGCGCATTATGGTTTGTCGCACCAGGTGCGTGGCATGGAACATGCACTCACTTACCGGGCCATTGCCAACGGTCAACTGGATGGTACCGATGCCTATACCACCGACGGTGAGTTGGATGCCTTTGACCTGGTACTGCTCGAAGATGATCGTCATTTCTTTCCCCGTTACGATGCCCTATTTGTGGTGCGCAACGGGCTGCCCGAAGCTGTACTGGCCATAGTGCAGAACATGTCGGGCACACTGGATGCGGCGACCATACGACGGCTCAACGCCATCGTGGGCAGCACCGACAACACGCCGCGCCAGGTGGCCGCTGAATATCTGGGCCTTGCGGTTGAGCCGCCAGATATGTGGTCGGATATCGCGCACAACACCGCTGTTCATCTCAAGTTAACGGGTACCGCCTTGCTGTTGGCCTGTCTATTTGCCATTCCGCTGGCGCTGTTGCTAACCCAGTATCCACGTGTGGCCCGGGCCGTGGTGTACCTGGCGGGACTGTTGCAAACCATTCCTTCGCTGGCGCTGCTGGCGATGATGATCCCAATTCTGGGGCTGGGAGTGCTGCCCGCGGTGGTGGCCTTGTTCCTGTATTCACTGCTGCCCATTATTCGCAATACACTTACCGGTATTGCCTCGGTGGATCCCTTGCTACGTGAAGTGGCCCTGGGCATGGGGCTGACCCCCTGGCAGCGCCTGAAAAAAGTAGAGATACCGCTGGCGCTGCCCACTATCCTGGCCGGCATCAAGACGGCGGCCATCATCAGTATCGGCACGGCCACACTGGCGGCATTTGTCGGTGCCGGTGGTCTGGGTGAACCCATCGTGACGGGGCTCAATCTCAACGACAATCACTTGATACTGCAGGGCGCTATTCCGGCGGCAATGCTGGCAATTACCACAGAGTTTCTGTTTGAATGGCTGGAGCGGGCGCTGTTGCCCCAACACCTGGTGAAGCCTCGATGAGTGCAGATCTACTTCAGCAGTTCCAACAAGTACGGGCGGCCTCGGAGATTTTCTGTGAGCCCTTGCAGATAGAGGACTACGCTCTGCAGGCCATGGCTTCTACCAGTCCACCCAAATGGCACCTGGCACACACCAGCTGGTTTTTTGAAACTTTTATCCTCAAGCAGTACCAGCAGGCCTTTAAGCCTTTTTCGCCAGCTTTCGAAGTCTTGTTTAATTCTTATTACCACGGTATCGGCGACCAGCATCCACGTGCTGAGCGTGGCCTGTTGTCACGACCGTCCCTGCATGAGGTATTGGCCTACCGGCAGCAGGTGAATGACGGTATTGGAGAACTGCTGGCCGATATGGCACACCCACAGCATGAGCGCATCTGCGAACTGGTAACGCTGGGAATAAACCACGAGCAACAACACCAGGAATTGTTTTTTACCGATATCAAATACAGCCTGTCGCGCAACCCGCTGTACCCGGCCTACCGCGAGGCAGCACTGCCAGCTTCCAGCGTCGAGGTGGCTCGGCAATGGCACGACTTCGAGGGTGGCCAGCACACTGTCGGTCACCAGGGGCAGGGGTTCTGTTTTGATAACGAGCAACCCGTTCATAATGTGCTGTTGCAGCCATATGCGCTGGCCAGTCGGCTGGTCAGTAACGGAGAGTTTCTGCAGTTCATGGAAGACAGTGGCTACCAGCGCCCGGAGTTGTGGCTGTCCGATGGCTGGGCCACGGTAGGCGAAAACAACTGGCAACAACCGCTGTACTGGCACTGTATTGATGCGGTCTGGCAGGAGTACACCCTGTATGGAATGCAGGTGCTGGAGTTGAACAGGCCGGCCTGCCACATCAGCGCTTACGAGGCGGACGCCTATGCCCGCTGGGCGGGTGCCAGGTTGCCCACGGAGTTTGAATGGGAGTCGGCGGCGGCTGGCGTCAGTATGGAAGGGCAGTTTGTAGAAGCGGGCGAACTGCATCCTGCTGCCGCGGCATCTGCAGAAGATAGCCAGATGTATGGCGGCCTGTGGGAGTGGACCAGCAGTGCTTACGCACCCTATCCAGGCTACGCACCGGCAGCAAGTGCGGTCGGAGAGTACAACGGCAAATTTATGGCCAACCAGTTGGTATTGCGCGGTGGCTCCTGTGTAACCAGCCAGTCCCATATTCGCAGCAGTTACCGAAATTTCTTTTACCCGCCGGACCGCTGGCAATTTTCAGGCATAAGGTTGGCTAAATGGCTTTAGATCTTGTTCGCAAAACTGCCGCGGTTCACGTCGACATGAGAGCGGAGCTGTTGGCGGGTTTGCAGGCAGCCAACAAGTACATCAATCCAAAGTTCTTCTACGATGAACAGGGCTCAGTGTTGTTTGGTCGCATCTGTGAACTGCCCGAGTATTACCTCACCCGCACCGAGATAGGGATTTTTCAGCGCCGTGCTGATGAAATTGCGAATGCCGTTGGTGCGGATTGTCTGCTGCTGGAGCCGGGCGCCGGCGCCTGTGAAAAAGTGCGTCACCTGTTGCCAGCTCTTAACCCGGGGGTGTACTTGCCGCTGGATATTTCGGGGGATTTTTTGCTGGCATCCGTGGCACAGCTGCGCACGGAATTTCCGGGCCAGCAGGTGCAGCCAGTGATCGCAGATTTTACCGGAGATTTTGAACTGCCCAGTGTCGATGCCATGGGCCGCAAGGTGTTGTTTTACCCCGGTTCAACCATTGGCAATTTCACTCCCGAACAGGCGCAGACCTTTTTGTCACGGATTGCCGGTCGAGTAGGTAGCGGTGGCGGCTTATTAATTGGTGTAGACCTGCACAAAAGCAGCGCTATTCTCAATGCCGCCTATAACGATAGCGCCGGTGTAACCGCGGAGTTTAATCTCAATATCCTGGCGCACTGTAACCAGCTGTTATCTGCAAATTTTGACCTACAGCAGTTCGAGCACCTGGCCTTTTACAATGAGCAGCAGCGACGTATTGAGATGCACCTGGTCAGTCAGCAGGAGCAGCATGTTAGTGGTGCATATTTTGATATCGAATTTCAATCAGGGGAGCGACTTCTTACCGAGTATTCCTACAAGTACAGCCCGGAAGATTTTACCGCTTTGGCGGCCGCGGCGGGTTTTAGCCAGCGCTGTTTCTGGCAGGATGATGAGGACTTGTTTGGGGTTTTCTATTTCGAGGCCGAGTAGATTGGGGTCAGAGTCTAGACTCTGACCCCTCAGTTCGAGTCTACCACCCGCCCCAACGTGGCATCACCAGCAATGGTAGTGCGATGGATAACGCGCTTGATGCCGGGTTTGGTGCCGGTGGCACAGTGCATGGCGCGCCAGTTATCCCACAGCACCATGTCGCCTTCCTGCCACTCATGGAAGTAGTGAAACTCCGGCTTGCGGGTGTGCGCCACTAACATCTCCAGCAACTCGATTGCTTCATCGTTGGATAAATCTGCCTGGTGCGGTGTCACGATGCGCTCCAGGAATTGCTCACAGATTTCCAGTATCTTGCGCCCGGTTACCGGGTGGGTCACCACGGCGGGGTAGGCGATTTCCGGAAAATTGGGGTAGTTGATATCCGAGGGTTTGCGGGGGCTGTAGGGGCCCGGTTCATAGCCCTCCAGATCAACGTAGCGCATATGTCTGCGCTGCATACTAAAAGCGTAGGTCACTTCAATTTTTTCCAGCAGCGCCTGGGTGTCTGCATCCAGCGCATCCCAGGCTTTGGCCAAATCGCCAAAACCGGTCAAACCATCCTCCTCGGCACAAACCACGGCGCGCAGTAGGGCGCCGCGATTGGGTTTGCCGGTGTAGTGCAGGTCCATGTGCCAGTCCAGTTTGCTGACCATGGTTTGCCCCTGGTAACTGGCAGTGAGGTACTTCTCCTGCTCCGGGTCACTGGCAAGCATGAATAACTCAGGATATTCAGGAGATATAGTGGCTTTAAGAGGGTGCGACTCCAGTGGCCCGAAAATGCGGCTAAACTCGATCTGTCGCTCGGGGGTAACGTCCTGACCACGAAATACCAGGATGGCGTGCTCATCCCACAGGGAGATGAGTTCCTGTTTGAGGTCGTCATCGACCGCAGCGGTGATATCAAAGCCGCTTACTTCGACCCCGACATTATTCAGTGCTGTTGTTTGCAATGTCATGGTTATCTCCTAGTCCAGCACAGTTTCGTCGCGCTGTAATTCGCGCCTAGCCATGGCTTCCCAGAGAAAGGGAAATCCGTTGGCATCGGGCAGGGCGGCAGCGGCAATTTGTTCATCGGTGAGTGGTACACCGCCGCCGGCCAACTCCACTTCATAGGCCCTTCGCGAGCGCCACTCCAGGGTAATCGCGCGCAGGTGTGCCTGGCGTAGGTCCTTGCCCACTACCAGTGCGCCGTGATTGGCGAGCAGAGCCCATTTGGCATCCCCCAGCGCTTTGGCGGCGGCCAGGTTTTTGTCATCGTCTTCAAGCGTGCCCTGGTATTCATCGTAGAGGGGCAGTGGCCCGTCCACATAGGCGCTGGTCTGGTCATAGATTGGCGGAACCCGGTGCATATTGGCCCAGATCCCGCTGTAGCGGGCGTGATTGTGAATAACGACATGCACATCTGGCCGTAGTTGATGCAGCTGTATGTGCAGCCCTATGGCGGGGGTGACGTTCCAATCGCCGTCGGTAACTTCGCCGCGTTCATTGAGTGTGAGTACGTCGCTGGCGGTGATTTCGTCCCAGGCCAACTCCCAGGGGTTGGTCAGTATGCGCCCATCGTCCAGGCGGTAGGTGATATGGCCGGCAATATGGTCGTTCCACCCCTCCTGCGACAACATGCGGCACATCAGTGCCACCTGGGCGTGCTCACTCAGTTCGGGTAATAGCGGCCGCCGTCCGGGCCGGGGTGCGAATTGTTTGAGAATATCGGCGTTAATGCCGGGTATAGTCTGCATGGCTTCTCTCAATATGGGCAATCCTCAGGCAGTTTAGGCATAATGGGCCCTATGAGCAAAGCACAAGCCAACAGACCCGCCAGTGGCACAAAATTTAATACCGAGCAGGGTTTCTCGGCCATCAAGGATGGCATCAAGGAAAACGCCAATCGCAAGGTGCCGCACCAGCGCAAACCGCCCTGGTTGCGGTTGCGTATCGAGCGCAGTGAGAAATTTACCGCGGTACAGAACACCGTGCGCGACAATCACCTGGCCACGGTCTGTGAGGAGAGCCACTGTCCCAATATGGGCGAGTGCTGGAGTAATGGCACCGCCACTATCATGTTAATGGGCTCGGTATGTACCCGTGCCTGCCGTTTCTGTGCGGTTGATACCGGCAATCCGGGTGGTTGGCTGGATGCCCAGGAGCCAGCCAATGCCGCACGTTCTGTGCAGTTAATGAACCTGCGCTACGTGGTGCTAACCTCGGTCGATCGAGATGATCTGGATGACGGCGGCGCGGCCCACTACGCGGCCTGCGTACACGCTATTCGTGAGGTAAACCCCAGCACTGCCGTGGAGGCCTTAACGCCGGATTTTGCTGGCAGCGAAGCGGCCATTGCCACCGTGGTGAATTCTGGCTTGCATGTATTTGCGCAAAATATTGAAACGGTAGAGCGGCTCACCCGAAGGGTGCGGGACCCGCGTGCCGGTTATCAGATCACCATGGATGTATTAGGCTACGCCAAGCAGGTACAACCCGAGGTGCTGACCAAATCCAGCCTGATGCTGGGATTGGGTGAGACTGAACCAGAAGTACTGCAAACCATGCGGGACCTGCGCCAGCAGGGAGTCGATATACTTACCCTGGGACAATACCTGCGCCCCACACCCAACCACCTGCCGGTGGAGGAGTGGGTACATCCCGACCAGTTTGCCGCCTTGCGTCAGCGTGGCCTGGAACTGGGCTTTGTGGAAGTGGCGTCCGGGCCGCTGGTGCGTTCCAGTTACCGCGCTGACCGAATACTGGAGAAGAATAATTTAGGCCTGGACCTGATCCGCAGCGTAAGCGTCGACTGAGGCACCTAGTCGTACTGTTAATCGTAGTGCAGCGGAGCCTTTTTAAGGCTGTCTGCCAGCGCCATGTCGTGCTCTATCCACAGTGTAGCGCCGGTCTCTATGAGCAGGGCTTCGATCTTGTCCATGGATTTGTGCGTTTGCGCCGCATCAACATTAAAGAGCGGCGCACGACGCAAGCGCCGGTTGGCGCGGGTGTGGTAGAGGTCGCCGGACAGCATGAGTTTGCCTGTGTTTTCCAGATCCAGCAATAAAACCTGGTGGCCGGTAGTGTGACCCGGGGCATAGATTATCTGCACGCTGCCATCGCCAAATACGTCGTAGTCGCCCTGCAAAAATTTTACATCGGCATTTTTCAGACCATCGAACAGGCTGGTGTCGATAAAACCCTCACCGGCATTAAAAGCGCCGTCCCATTCAGTTTTCTGCATTAACACGGTGGAGTCGGTAAAACTGTTGGCGGCACCGGCGTGGTCGAAATGCAAATGCGAGAAAGCAACGTAGTCGATATCCTGGGTACTTATGGACATGTCGGCCAATTGATCGATAATCCAGCGGTCGTACCACATGGAACCACCTTCTATGTCCACAGGGCCCTCGGCATCGGCGACATTTTTGGGTAGCCCGCCGTCCCAGAACAAACGCCCCTTGTCGTGCTCAATGAGATAACAGGGCACGAACATCTCGGTAACCGATGATTCCTCGGCCGTGACATTGAACATGTCCAGATTGCTTAGCGTAAGACCGCCGCAGTCGAAAACATAGAGCTTGAGGCCCGCCTGGGCCTGGGTGGACAGGATCAGCAGCAGAGATAGCAGTATTTTAATCATGTTATTCCTCTATTTTTATTATCTGTGTGGCGGCGGCTTCGACATCGAATCCCGGTCGTAGACGGCCTTGTAACTTTCCCTTCGGGCCGACCAGGGAAATGGTCAGCGAGTGTGCTATCTGCGGTTGCTGGGCTGGTCCAGTGACCTTGAAGCGAATTCCCAACGAGTCGGCAATGGATTGTAGCTGTGCCTGTTCGCCGGTTGCACCTACAAAGTCGGGATCAAAATATGTTACATAGTCAGCCAGGCTCTGCACAGTGTCTCGTGCGGGATCGATGGAAATGAATATGACTTGCGGTGCCTGTTCTCCCAGTAGACTACTAAGCCGCCTGAGCTCGGCCAGGCTGTTGGGACAGATGTCTGGGCAGTGGGTGTAACCAAACAGCAGTAAGTGCCAGTCGCCTGCCAACACCGACAGGTTGAGCGGCTGCTGTGCTGTCATCAGTTCGAAATCAGCTATGACCCGAGGAGAATCCAGCCATTCAATGGCTGGCGCACTATGGGTAGTTGTAGAGTAGATGGCAAGCCCGGTGCCCATTAAGCTTCCCAGGGCCAGCAGCGCGACCACAAGCAGCGCCTTAGGCGGTTTGGCGAACATCCCTTCCCAGCCACAGCATAATTGCCAGCAGTATCGCCGGCAGCGTGACCAGGGGGAAATCTTCCAGTAGAGACCCCGGCCCACAAATACCCACCATCACTTCCCAGATATGAAAAACTGCGTGCCCACCCAGCCACAGGGCGGGCGCCCACCAGTAGGCTAGCCGTTGCGTTGGATTGAGACCGCCCAGTATGCAGCCCACACCGCAAACGACATAAATAACGCCGATGTCGCGTACAAAATGTTGGTTAAAGGGGCCTCGGTCGGGCACGCCGGGGATGAGCCAGTACCAGGATTCGGGCGCAACTAGTTCGAACACGCCATTGGCGAGAAAAATGACGCCCATTCCCAGGGCGGTCATTGTTATCAATTTCTCTTTCATGAACCCAATCCTCGGGTGGTGAACCAAGCCCTTCTTATACACTAGTGCGCGTAGGAGGCCCGCATGATTTTCTTGCTACCGCTACGCAGTGCCTTCACGCTCAACACCAGCAGGCTGGCGACATTGTTGTTATAGATGTGCCACTGATGTGAGGCGTTATGTTTTCTTCGGTGCAGGACTCAAATTGACATAGTTATCATTTATGATAACCTGCTTTCATGTCATGGAAGATCACTTTCTTCAATCAAAAGGTTGAAGCTGATGCTCTGGCGTTCCCTGCTGGAATCTTGGCGAATTTCCTACACGTTCTGGAAATGATTGAGGAGTTTGGCCCTGCGCTGGGTAAACCACACACTACTCCCATGGGCGATGGCTTATTCGAGATCCGGGCCAAAGGCAAGGAAGGTATTGGAAGGGCATTCTTTTGCACTGTAAGGGGAAAGGAGATCATTATTCTTCATTCCTTCGTCAAGAAGACGCAGCGCACGCCCAAGAGAGAGCTTGAAAAAGCTCGTCGTAGATTGAAGGAGTTAGGCTAGTGGCAAGACCAGGTTTCAAGAGCTTCAAGCAAAAGGCTTTGGAGCGTCCGGAAGTGGCCGAGGAGTATGAACGCCTTTCTCCAGCATACGAGCTTCGCCGTAAGCTCGTCGCACTCAGAAAGAGCGCAGGACTTACCCAGGAAGAAGTGGCCAAACGTCTCAAGACGAAGAAAAGTAATATTTCTCGTTTGGAGAGTGTCAATTCAACTATCTCGCCAAAGCTCTCAACCATTGCCGACTACGCGGAGGTAATGGGCTACAACGTGAAGATTGATTTTGTGCCCAAGCAACCACAGGAACTTAACAAGGGCATGCCGCGGGCAGTTGAAAAGCGCCGCCGCTGAAGCCGGCGTTAATGCTCATAGTCAGTGGGCTAGGTAGTGACCACCAATGGCAAAGACATAGAGATATTTTTCATCGAACTTATATATCAGACGATCCTTTTGGGAGATTCTTCTTGACCAAAGACCAGCCAGGTTATGTTTTAGCTTTTCTGGCTTACCTGTTCCCGTGCTAGGGACGCCGCAATCTGCTTCATCAAGCTTTTGTTCTGAAGCACGAAGAGTGTCTCTTGCTCACGCTCCCAGTCATCGGCACTTATAACCACGAAATCTTCCCCCGAGCGCTGAGTAACCTTGAGCGGAGTGTGATCTGTAACTATTTGTTCTATAAAGGATTTTAAGTTATCTCGAAACTTGTTTACGCTTACGCTGTCCATTGTGCCCTCGCTATCGAGTTGTACGGTAATGCCGTACATTACTGAAAAGAATATTAATATGGCAAGCACGTAGAGGCCCCAGTTTGGACGTCCAGCAAGCACGGATCTGACACAAAGCTAACTACGATCACACATATTTAATCTCATGTTTGGTTGTGCCAAACCACTGCATTTTTCAATCCACTCGCATTACGAAAATGCCATTCGCCTCCCGCACCAGGTTTAATCTCGAATCCACCCTCGTGCAGTAACCGGTGGTGTTTGGAACACAACATCAGCAGGTTTTCCGCGGTGGTTTCACCGCCGTCGGCCCAGTGCACTACGTGGTGCGCAGTGAGCCATTTCTCGTGCGTGCAGCCGGGGAATCGGCAGCCTCTGTCGCGGCTCATTAATTTTCGCCGTAGGGATGGATGCACCACGCGGTGCTTTCGGCTTATGTCTTTGGTCTTGCCGTTTTCGTCTTCGGTGGCTACAAGCAACGAGCTGTCGCAACAGAGTCGTCGCACGGTTTCTATGGGCAAATCACTCTTGCTGTCTGCATCGGGCGCACCACGTAGTGCATTTTCATCAACGTGTACGCAAACCTGGTAGTGATCTGCCGTACTGGCTTTCTTATCACTGCCACCAGAAAGGTAGCTTTGTGCTATCTCAACCAGCGCATCGGCCTGTTGCTTGAATAAATCTGCAACATCTGGAGATGCCGCCTTCTCCAGTGCCTTCATGACCAGGTCGGCAGTTTCTTTGGGTAGCTCTACACTCAGGGTAACGCTGCCATCACTGTGTGGAGAACAACTGAGATATCGATTCTCGTGTAAGCGATTTGCATCCCGGGTGGAAACACTTCGCTGCACATTGCGAAGCTCCATGCAGTGGCGATCTACCTGCGATGCGGTGGCCTTGATTGCGAAATCCAGCAAATGCTCTTCCGTAGTAGGCGTAGCAATACGCGTGAGGTAACGGGCTTTGGAATAAGAAAGATCGCCTTTTTGAAAGGCGGCCGATATCTGCGGCAAGTCGAACAGGCCATTGGCCACCCTCATTTTCTCTCGTGCGGTACCTGGCGCCATCCCACACTTCATATTCAACCACTCAGCGCAGTTGTTAAAGTGATACTCCTTCCAACCCTGGCGAAGATCAAATTCTCGCAGCAATACCATGAATTCGTATTCCATAGAATTGATGTGGGATGAAAGGGAAATAATATCTTCTTCGAGTTGATCGAGGCTGCGGCGGGTGATGGGGGCGATGGCGTTCATGATGGGGCTCCTGGGGAGGGTTTTCAATGGAGAGCGTGGTAGTTGGCCGAATGACACCCAAAGGGTACGATGATTCGGCCCTACAGGTAACTACCTGATATTAATAGTTATTTTACCATTTCCAGTCGCCCATCATGCCGCTGTTTTTCATCAATTCCGGTCAATATTCAGTCCCAGGGTCAGAGTCTGGACTCTGACCCCAGTGCTTAGTTGCTGGCAAAATTCCGGTCAGGAAATAGACAAACCCATAATCACAAAGCCCACGGTGGATATTCCACCTGCCAACAGTGCGTAGGGCAATTGGGTGCGCACGTGGTCTATATGGTCAGTAGCGGCAGCCATTGAAGCGACAATAGTGGTGTCGCTGATCGGTGAGGCGTGATCGCCGAAGATGGCGCCGGATAATACCGCCGCCAGAAATGGCGCCGCTGGAAAGCCCAGTGCTGTGGCAATGGGCAGGGCGATTGGAATCATGATGGCGAAAGTACCCCAACTGGAACCAATCGCGAAGGCGATGGCGGCAGACGTCAGAAACAACACCGGCAAGAGTATGGCGGGCCCGGACCCGTCTGGGACAATGCTGGCCAGATATTGTCCGCCCTGCAAAGCCGAGGCAATGCTGCCCAGTGCCATCGATAGCAGCAGGATAACGGCGACTGGCACCAGTCCACCAGCACCCTTGAAAAAGATATTGGTAAGCTGGGCGATGTTGTGGCTGCCTATACTCAACACGCAAATCCAGTTGACCAGCAGTGCCGACAACACTGCCCACAGCACACTGGTTGAACCCGAACCTGCGGTGATGTCACCATCGCCAGTGATCAACAAGCCCAGCGGCAACGCCAGCACCAAGGTGCTAACCGGCAATATCATATTGATGGCGCGGGGTGGGGTGCTGTCATCGTTTTCCTGTGCCAATATGGCTGGGTCGACCATGGGCGAGGCGTCGGGCCACAGTACTTCACCATCGCGGGTGCGCTGCTCGGCGGCGCGCATAGGGCCGATGTCACGATTACTGATGATGGTGTAAGCGGCCAGTGCCACCGCTGTGATGGGATACAGGTTGAGTGGAATGCTGCTAAAGAACAGGATCAGCGGGTTGCTCTCGCCGGTACTGGATATCAGGCCAATATTGAACGCACCCCAGGCATTGAAGGGAATCAGGATGCAAATCGGCGCCGAGGTTGAGTCGATGAGATAGGCCAGTTTTTCCCGCGAGATGCGAAACCGGTCGAACATCGGTCGCGACACCGCTCCGGCGACCAATAAGGTAATGTTAGATTCGACAAAAATGACGATGCCAATGCCCCAGGCCATAAATTGCGCTTTGCGGGGGCTGTCCACCCAGCGCCGGTTTTCCAGCCAGGCGATAAAGCCTTTGACCCCGCCGCTGCTTTCCATGGTGGCCAGCAAGCCACCGACCAATAGCGTAAAGACAATAACCTTGGTGTTGCCGCTGTCTTCAAAAACCGCAATAACACCTTCAATGCTGGCGGCCAGGCCGGTGAAGGGGTTGGCCTGCAGAAACAGGCAGTAGCCCAGCCAGATACCGCCACCCAGCGACAACACCACCTGGCGGGTGGTAATGGCCAGCGCGATGGCCAATAGTGGGGGCAGTAGTGAGAGTGCGCTGGGTTCGTACATGTGTCTTCCCGTTTAAGCCTGCAGTTTGGCCAGGGACTGGCTTACATCGGCGATCAGGTCGTCGGCGTCTTCAATGCCGACAGAAAAACGCAGCAGGTCGCTGCTGATACCCAGCTTTACCCGTAGCTCCTCGGGCACCGAGGCATGGGTCATGGTTTCAGGGTGGTTGATCAGTGACTCAACACCGCCCAGGCTCTCTGCCAGTGCGAACAATTCCAGCCCCTGCATAAATTTGACCACCCGTTGAAAGTCACCGTCCAGGCGCACGCTGACAATACCCGAAAAACCACGCATCTGTTGTTTGGCCAACAGGTGCTGCGGGTGGCTTGCCAGCCCCGGGTAAATAACTTCGGTGAATGCAGGCATAGACAACAGCGCCTCAGCAAAACGCTGGGCATTGTGCTGGTGGGCCTGCATACGAATGGCCAGTGTTTTGATGCTGCGTAATAACAAAAAGCAATCCATGGGCGCGTTAACCGCGCCACCGGCAAACTGGGTGAAGCGCAGTTTTTCGTACAGACTGTCGTCATTCAGCATCAGGCAGCCGCCAATAATGTCGCTGTGCCCACCGATGTACTTGGTGAGACTGTGCATGGCGATATCGGCGCCCAGCGCTAATGGGGACTGAAAAATGGGTGAGGCAAAGGTGTTGTCGACCGCTACTTTTGCACCCACTGCATGGGCGGCGGTACTCACCGCGGCAATATCGATAATTTTCAGCAGTGGATTGGTGGGCGTTTCCATCCATACCAGCTGGGTATTGGTTTTAAAGTAAGCGGCCAGTTCAGTTGCCGGCACGGTCATGTCAACGAAATCGAATTCAATACCGTACTGGGCGAACATCTCGCGAAACAGGCGGCCGCTGCCACCGTAGACGTCGTCACACACTAATACATGGCTACCGGGTGTCAGCCACTGGGCCACCGCCTGTACCGCCGCCAGGCCAGAGGCAAAGGAGATACCGTACTTGGCGTCTTCAAGGGCAGCCAGCGATTGCTCCAGCGCATCACGGGTGGGGTTGCCGGCGCGGCCGTAGTCGTGGGTTTTGGGTTGGCCGGGAAAGTCCTGCACATAGGTCGACGTCTGGTAAATAGGCGTCATGATGGCCTGGTGAGTGGCATCCGGTTCTACCCCGGCATGTACGCACAGCGTGGCTTGTTTATCGGATTTGGTTTTCATGGTCGCATTATATGGGACTTTATAATTTCAATACGCCTATTTGCTGCAGGGCGTCCAAATAAGCGGCCACATCGGCCAGGTCAACCGTGCCAAACTCGGCCAACAGCCAGTTGCGAATATCGCTGACAGTGCGGTGACCATCCACCAGGTTGAGCGCCTCGTAGGCGCGTTCACGGCTCAGCGTGAGTGCGGCATATTGATCCGCAGGCAAATGATCTTCGATATAACTGTAACCAAAGGCGTGCATAGTGCCCTTGATGGCCGGGTTGCGCCGGTAGACCAAGGTATTGCCTGTGGTCTTCATCGCCGTGCCATTGACCGACGCGCCGGTCAACTGGCCCAGTGCGTTTATATAATTGCCGGCCGATTGAGATTGGGATCGGCTCAGCGTGGCGAAATTACCAATACTGGCAATTTTGCCCAGCTCTACCTGCTTGTAAACGGCTCGCACCGCCTCTTGATCAGCGGGTTCCAGCTCTGTCAGTGCCAATAACTGCGTGCCTGCTCGCTGCAGCGCATTGGCGCGTAGCAGCTGCAGCAGCGGGGCTATATCTGTGTCATCGAAGTTTGCCAGGTACCAGCCCTGTACAGCGGCAATAAATGCCGCCCGCTTCAGCTTGGTAGGGTCGATCATGGCCGCCGTGTCGAAATTGGTGTGAATGTAGCGATCGGGCCAGTCGTGCAGGTAGATTCCCGGTATGCCCCAGCTGCCGGCGCGAAATATATCGTGATCGCTGCCCATGGAGATGTCTTCCATCACCGCCAGTTGTGGGTTTTTGCTACCCTCCGCGGAGACCAGCGGAAAGGAGGACTTCTTCCCCGAGGCATACAGCAGCGTCTGTTCGTTTACAAAACCGCCGATCTCATGGCCGACATCGGCGATAAAGCTGGGCAGGCTCATGGGGCCACCGGAAATGCGAAACACCGATTTGGTTTGCTGCCCGCCACCGACCATATCCAAATGGATATTGGCCTTGATATGAGAGCTGTCCTTAAGGCTGGCCAGGTAAATCAGCGAGCCTTCAATTTCCGCCGGCCAGATAAAACGCAGGCTGCGTTTAGGTGGGGGCAGGCTGCCCGCAGCAATCAGGGCGCTCAGACTGCGAGCGGCCTCCAGGATGCTGACACAACCGGAGGCATTGTCGTTGGCGCCGGGGCGGGGGTGATCCAGGTGACAGCTATAGATAATCTCTTCACCCGCCAGCGCAGCATCAGTACCGGCAATGCGCGCGCTGACCAGGGCGTATTTACCCTTGCTGTGTGTTGCGTCGACCTTCGCATCGAAACGAATGGGCTCTCCAGCGGCCAGACGCTGCTGCAATGCTTTGGCTGTTTGCAGTGAAATCATAAAGGCAAAGGTTTTGGTACTGCTGAAGGTGTCCAGGTGGCCCCAGCGCACCAGTTGTTCATTTTCTAACCACCAGGCAGATTTTTGATTGGGTGCGTAGGAGATGATACCCACCGCTCCCAGCTCTGCCACCGCACGCTCGGCTACCGCCCCGGGTTGGCTGCTGGTCAGCACCAGCTTGCCGCGCAGGTCCAGGCCTTCGTAGTCTGTATCAGACCTGCCTGCGCCTATATCGACAAGCGTCGCCGTCACAGCGCCGGACACGGAATCCTGGGCCACAGACAGGGGCATGGCTTGCCAGCTGGCGTAACGTTTTACTCGCTGGCCGTCGGCATCTATCTCCCACAACTCGGCAAATTGAACATCCCAGGCGGGACGGGATTTTTGTGTGCCAAACATGGTTTTGCCATCGGCGGGATATTCGAGAATCTCTGCATCACTGAGCCCATAGGCGGTCAGCTGCTTGAGTATATGCTCGGCTGCAGCGCGATACTGTGAACTGGCGCGGGTGCGGTGGTACAGGGTGATGGTGTCCAGGTTGCGCTTGGCCGACACACCCGACACTTCCCGGGCAATGGCCTGCAGGGTATTTTCCGGGATCAGGTTTCTCAGTTCTGCCTGGCTATTGGCTGAGGCCAGTATTACCAAAGCCAGCATTGGCAGAATTTTGTGCAGGGGACGGTATGTCATCAGTGCGTCTCGAATTGTAGATTGTTCGTTGCAGGGTATCCGCTAGTCTGCCAATTGAGTACGCATTAGCGGACTGGCGAAAATATCATACAAAAAGCGCAGGTTGGTGCGCAGGCTGTGGGCCATATCGACAGCGAAACGATCCAGCGTTTGCAGAGCTTGCAGATCAAAGTACTGACCGGCGAACATAACACCGTATATGTCGCTGCTGTGTTTGATATTGGACAGTGGGTTGGCATTTAGCAAGACAAGATCAGCCTGTTTGCCAACCTCTACACTGCCCAGGTCTTGGTCTAGCCTGGAAAACCGTGCGGCATTAATCGTTGCAGTTTGAAGCGCTTCAAGCGGCGTTAAACCGGCGGTCACCAGCATCGCCAGTTCGTCGTGCAGGCTTGCCCCACTAAACACATAGGTGTCGATGTTGTCTGTGCCCGCCAACAGTTCTACTCCGAGTTCGTGCGCGCGGCCCACCTGTGCACGGGCGGCGGCGTAATAGTCGCCGTGTACGAAATTCCCCTGTTGGTCGTAACCCTTGCTGGCGGCTCTTGCGATGTCGGGTTCCCACAGTAATTTTCGAACAATGATAGGGATGTAGGCCAGGCGGGGATCCTCGCGAAAGGATGAATCATTAGCCATGGCGCTCATTTTCAGGGTCGTCAATGTGGGCACCCAGGTGGTTTTCGAATTAGCCATGGCTGCCATCAGTTCTGCACATTTTTGCTGATCCTGGTTTAGCAGCATTTCACGCATAAACTGTGAATCGTAGTGCGAAATCGGATCGTCCAATTGCCGAAAGGCCTCGATGCCATCGAAACACTCAAACATAAATAGCCTGCCGTGCTCTATGCTTTGCATGCTGGCATCAAGCGCGTGGCTCAGCGAAACCGATAGTGGCTTGTGACCGGCGATGCCCATATTTTTTTGTGCTGCATAGGTGATCAAGTTGTCGAATTGGTCTGCACTCAGCTCGGTATAGATCTTGATAAAATCGACATTCCTGCCCTCATAAAAATCTACCAGCTGTTGTGCGTCCGCTGGGGTGGCGAGCCGAAAGAAGTCCGGATAGGCCGCGGGAACTTCATTGCCACCGTTGGTTTGATAGCTGCTTTGCAGGGGATAGCGCGGTGACACCCTCTCGCCACTCAAGGCTTGCTGCTCCCATAAACGCCTGTCTGCCGGGCAGGCCCAATAGCTGTCGGCTTCTGTTAGACAGCCCGACATATCCCGTACGGAGGTAACTCCGTACCTGATAAACAAGGGGTGGTGCAGTTGCGGTGACAGCTTGAGACCATGGGTATGCATATCCCACAGGCCGGGAATAAGGTATTTGCCCGCCGCGGGAATATCGGTGTGTGTGCCGCGCACTTGATACTGGTTGCTGGGCACAATCGCGGCAATCTGGCCGTCCTCGATTAGCACGGTCATATCACTGGCAATATCACCTGTCACTACATCGACAATATTGATGTGGCGGAGTGCGTAGTCGCCCTTGACGCCAACCAGCGGGGCGGATTTAAGCGGTAACCAGACCGCAAGCACGACCGTAAGCAGGCAGATGACGACCAGCCCCAACAGGTACTTCGCCATAACGTGTTTACTCTGCAGCCACTTGAAAATCCACGACGATGGCCTTGTGGGACGCGGCCAGTAAATCTTCTTCATTCAGGCTTTTGTCCGCATTGAGCCTGATGTCCTGGTAAGGGGCATCCTGTGGGAAAAGCCCGAGCATGTGCCTTATTTTTTGCGCAGTTAATTGCGGGTCCTGTTGCTGAATTTCGGCATGGAAAGGCGCACGGCTACCCTCGATCAGCAGAGATACGTTGGGAGAGGCCTGCACGTTACGCCACCACTGTGTGTGCTGGGACGTCAGGCAGCGAATGCGACCTTCCACGCGAATGTATCGCACCGGGGTCGACAATTTCCGCCCGGATTTACGGCCGGTGTAGGTGATCACTAACACACTCTTGCTTACGACAAAGTGCAGGGGTGAACGCAATAAGCCGCGCATGATAGCGTTAATGATAAAAAATAGCGGTTCAGGTATTTTCATGGTTTAGAGGCTACTCAACAGCGCGTTCAACAGCGCGCAGATAGGCAGGTCTGGCCTGATTGCGTTGCAGGTAGGCGGCCAGTTGGGGATAGGGTTCTAATTGGCCCAGCATCGCTGCCATGTTGATCATGTAGGTAATCCCAAAATCGGCGCCGCTAAAGCTGTCACCGAGGATAAATTTCTTGTCACCCAGCTTGTTGGTGATATGCGTAAAGTGTGCCGCTATCTCCGGGTCGGCGAAGCCGTCCAGCAAAGGCTGCGGTTCGCCACTGCGCAGGGCGAGCATTTTCAGTAACAGGGGAGTGAACACAGATCCCTCCGGGTAGTGCAGCCACTGTATGTATTCCGCCCAGGCGCGTAGGTCGCCGGGAGGGGGAGACAGCTTGTGCTGCTGATCGTGTTTCTCCAGCAGGTAGGAGGTGATAGCGCCGGATTCAGACAATACCAGGCCATCGTCATCTATTACCGGGGATTTACCCAGTGGATGAATTTCCTTCAGCTCGGGGGGAGCGCGCATGGTTTCCGAATTGCGCAGATACTCCTTGAGTTCATAGTCCAGCTCCAGTTCTTCCAATAACCAGACGGTAAAAATGGAGCGCCCGATCCGCAGGTGGTGAATGGTTAACATGCCGGTATTCCGTGGTCAGTTGGTCAGCCCTATTTATAGCAGAGTTACAGGCCAAACACCCTGATTGCATTATCGCGCAAAAACATTGGCCACACCTCGTCCTTGAAGGGCACGCCGGGCATGTCTTTGAAGGTGCGCTGCAGGGAGATACCCATGGGGTAATAACCCGCGTACATGATTTTGTCGGCACCGCGCGTGTTGGCGTAATTGATGATGTCCGGCGGGTAGTGACTGGGTGCAAATGCACTGGTGGAGTAGTAGAGGTTTGGATACTTGAGCATTAGCTTCCAGGCCAGTTCAGTCCAGGGTTCGCCGCCGTGGCGCATAACAATCTTCAGCTCGGGGAAAAACCAGCACACCTCGTCCAGGTGTTCGACTTTCTGTGGCTCCATGGGCAGGCGCGGCCCGGGTACGCCCACGCAGATACAGATGGGGATATCCAGGTCCACACAGGCGGCATAAATCGGGTACCAGCGTTTGTCATTGATAGGGGCCTGTGGATTGGTGCCAGAGGGAAAGGCCGTTACCGCCTTGATGTCGTACTCGTCCTTGAGGCGGCGGATCTTGCGCACCTCTTCCATGCCCAGGTTGGGATTGCATTCGTAGCTGGCGAAAAACCGCTGCGGGTGGGCCTTGATGGCGCGTTCGTGAACCCGCTCCGGCTCGCCGTTGATACCGATCATCGAACGTGCAATACCGTGCTTATCCATTTGTTCAACGGTGTAGGCCAGGCCATCGGCAATATCATCAAGATCTGGCACGTTGAACATGTACTGGGCAGGCATGCTGAACATGCTGCGACTTTCCTCGTCCAGGAACATGGGTTTCATGTAGTCGTACCAGTGATTCTTCTCGTCGCTGGGGATACCCATCATCAGGTCGATGATGCCGATGTCAGTTGGCATGGTCATATTCTGCTTCCTTTTGTGGAACGGGTATTATTCGTTATACCTCGTGCACTTTGAATCCCCCAGGGTTCCAATAATAATACCTGACCCGCTTTATATTTGTATTTGAGGAGAGAAATTATGAAAAACCTGAAAGGCAAGGTCATTCTTGTTTGCGGTGGTGCCACGGGCATTGGCGCGGCAACGGCCAAGCGACTGAGCGAAGAGGGCGCCAGGGTAGCCATTGGCGATATCAATCTGGAAGCCGCCGAGCACACCGCCAGCGAGTGTGAAGATGCCATCGCCTTTCACTACGACCAGGCCGACGAGGCTTCTATCAATGCGCTGGTGCAACAAACGGTTGACCACTACGGCCGACTGAATGGCGTATTCGCCAATGTGGCGGATTTACAGACTGTGCTGATAGACGACGATATTCTCAGCAATGATATTCATATATGGGAGCGCACCCTGCAGGTCAATGTGACCGGCACCGCCATGGTTATCCGCGCCTGTATTCCCCACCTGTTGGCGCAGGGTGGTGGTGCCATCGTGTGTACCTCCTCGGGAGCTTCGATTATTGGAGAAAACCAGCGCCCCGCCTATGCCGCATCCAAAGCCGGTGTAAATGCCATATGTCGCCATGTGGCCAGCCGCTTTAGTGGCGAGGGTATTCGCGCCAACAGTATTGCTCCAGGCCTGGTGGTAACCCCCCAACTGGCAGAGAGTATGGGTGAGGAGGCGCTTGCGAAAATGTTGCGCGGCGTGCCATCACCGCGCCATGGAGACGTCGGTGATATTGCCGGCAGTGTCGCCTTCCTGATGTCTGATGATGGTGAGTGGGTTACCGGCCAGACCTGGCACGTTAATGGCGGCGTCTACTACGGGGGTTAGTTGCCTGCCAATTGTTTCGCCAGTGCGCGACTGGCCTTAAGTTTGGCGTGGAAGTTGGGGTTCTTCACCGAGGACGCCGTGGGCTGGCTGGAGAACCAGGCCATGACCGTGTTGGCGCCCCTGTTGATGTAGATAACCTGGCCGTGAATGCCCACCGCACAGTACTCACCGGGATTTGCATTCAGCACCCACCACATATCGTGATAGGCCAACCAGGGCTCGCCCCGATACTTTTTGTTGCGACCCATATTGGAGATGTGGCGGCGGTTTAGTTTTAGTATCTGGTCAACCCAGACGGCCGGTACTACCTGTTGACCGTTAAACTTGCCGCCGTCGCGCATCATCATGCCGAACTTGGCGGCATCGCGCAGGGTGGTATTCATGCCGCCGGTCGCCACCGGCATAAAGGCGCGGTCTACCACCATGTAGGCGTCGTGCTCCGCCCCCAGCTTTGACCAGATGGTTTTTTGGATGTATTGCTGCAGTGGCATACCGCTGGTCCGGGCGATCATCCAGCCCAATACGTCCGCATTGGCGGAGTTGTAATCGAACAGGGTGCCGGGCTTTCGCTTGGGGTCGGGTTTGATAAACTTGGCCAGGAAATCGTGTACCCCATAAATATCCGCATCGTCAGGCTGCACATCGGCGGCACCCGGTAACCAGCCCATATTCATGGCCGGTGCGTAGTAGCGGAAAAAGTCTGAATCGTAATCGGTGTAGGTCTCGTGAAAATCAAGGCCGCTGGTGTGGTTTAACACTTGCTGCACGGTGGTGCGGGCAAAGCCACTGTCGGCGAGCTCGGGAATGATGTCGGCGGGGGAGTCCTGCAGGTCCACATCGCCGGTGATAAGAATATTGCCAAAGGCGGCGGAGACCAGTGATTTGGTCATCGAAAACCAGATATGTTGTGCGTGGCGGTTAAACTCGTTGAAGTATTGCTCGTGCAGAATTTCGTTGCCGCGAATAACAATCACACCGTCGCCATAGTTGTCCGCAAACACCTTGTCAAACGCAGCGCTGTCCCAACCGTCAATGCTGCCCTCATCAAACTGGTGGATAGTACCTTCGCGCGGCACCATCACCACATTGAGGGGCGCACCGGCGTTGCGGAACGTCCATTGGTTGAAAGGGGCATCGCGATAATTCTTGAAGGTGGCCTGGCTGTCGCGGGTGGGCGGCACGCCTTGCATGACCGCCTGTGGTGCGGCAGTGACCGCTGCGGACAGGAACAACAGCGCAGCAAAGAATTTGTTAGCCATAGATTTACGCCTTGGGAATGAAAGTAAATGAGGGGTCAGATTCATCGCGGGCAGATTCCTTATTGGGTGCATCCACATCGGGTATGCCGTTAGTCGATTGCATGTCCAGCACATGCTCACGCTTTACTATCAGCCAATTGTCGCCGCGCTTCTCCCAGTGATCCAGGTAGCGTCCCCGACAGACAATCTCCATCATGTCATTACCATTGCCTGTCCACAACGCCACGGTGACATAGGCCTCACTGCTGGCCTTAGTGCCTTCGAGTTCGATCAATACATTGCTTATCTGGTGTGAATGGCGCTCCATGCTGGCGTGCACTTCCCAGACCCAGTCTACAAACCCGTGGCCCGTGCCTTCGTACATGTCGTAGTAGTGGGCGGGAGCATCCTCGCTGAACACCGAATACGCCATCTTCTTGTCCATGCGGTCCAGTCCGCGGCAGTAGCGGCTAAGTACGTCGCGTATGGCAAGCTTGTCAGCGCTGTCGTTCATTCAGCATTCCTGTGTGGCTATCCGGGCGGGTGGTTAGTATCCAGCATATTTACCATACTGGTCTATTCTTGTGTAAGTCTTATGAGGGAGTCAGATAATGACAGAACAAGCAGCCAACTTTGTCGGTTCGATTCCGGAGCATTATGATCGGTTTCTCGGCCCGCACATTTTTCACGCTTTCGCGGACGACCTCACCGCGCGAGTGGTCGGCTTGAATCCTGCTTCGGTACTGGAGTTGGCGGCTGGAACCGGCATAGTCACGCGCCGCCTTCGCGATGCCTTACCTGAGACCTGTGCTGTTACGGCCACTGACCTGAATCCACCGATGTTGGAAAAGGCGCGCTCGAAGTTTGCGGCGGGAGAAAATATTCACTTTGAGCCGGCAGACGCTACCGCTCTGCCTTTCGATGATTCGACTTTTGACACCGTGGTCTGCCAATTTGGCATTATGTTTTTCCCCGATAAGCTGCGCTCGTATGAAGAGGCACTGCGAGTTTTAAAGCCCGGAGGTCGATACATTTTGAACGTATGGGGGTCCTGGGAATGCAACCAGTTTGCCCAGATTGCCCATGAGACCGTGGCCCAATACTTTCCCGACAATCCACCGGGTTTTTACCATGTTCCTTTCAGCTATCACGACACCGATGTAATAAAGAAGTCGATGTGCCAGGCAGGGTTTTCAGAGGCCGCATCGCATGTCGTTGATGTCACCTCAGCTATACCTTCTGCAAGAGATTTTGCGACCGGGCTTGTCTATGGTAATCCACTCTTTGAAGAAGTCACTTCGCGTGGTGGCGACCCGGAGGAAATATGTTCTGCTGTCGCGGCAGCTATTGAAGACCAACTGGGCGGAAGCATGAGCCTGCAAGCTCTGGTCATTGACGCTCGCTGATGTTTTTTATGTGCCATCACTGCATGGCCACGTATTTTGGATGGCTGGCACTGTCAAGCGTATATGGCCCGCTCTCTCCTGTCTCGCTCATGATTCGCATCTTCAATGCTCTGTATGGATTCCAGGTGAGAAACGTAAACAGATGGCAGGTTTGACTCCTTCGCCCCAACCACCACATGCTGCAAGTACCACGAGTAGGGGGTCAGGGATTCATCGACTAGTATTGCATAGTACGTCATGGCCCTCACCGGTACTCCGGATTCATCGACAAGAATGACTTCTTTTTCCTGGTAGCCGAAACCAAGGCCCTCGGCCTTATCCAAAGCTGCTTTTTCGGTGGCGCTGATCTTGAAGAGACAGCCTATAACGGTATTTGCGGGGTTTTCAGTTTCGAACGCATCACACTTTCCAGAACCATCGGTACTTTTTTTGTGGAAACGCAGATCGTGTTTATGAAGCGTACGCATGCCGATTCTCAAGGCACTTGGAACTCGCTGTCTCAGCCGAGAAATAGACATATTTGATCCGTATGCAAAGTAGAGCATTAATCCCCCGACAGCTAGTGCCGTGCTTCACGACAGATTTTGACTAATTCCGCCTTGTCAATCAAGCATGGGCCGGGGTTGCCAAGATATAACAAAAACGTATTACACCATTATAGTAAAATAATCAATACGAATAATACATGTTTCTGGTAGTCAGTATTCACGGCGCATTTCCACCCTATCGCTAGCGCGGTTGGTACAGTAAAAGCTCCCATAGAAAGCAGGAGAGAAACATGGCTATTCAACGACTACTCCCGGTTGTGATTGCCGCTGCGCTTTTTCCCACCCTGGCCCAGGCCGATACGATTCTGGGCTGGCGCATGGGCGCCAGTGCCTGGCAGCAGCAGTATTCGGGCCATGTGCAGAGCGGGCCCTCCCAGGTCGATCTGGAAGATGACCTGGGCTATGACGATGACACCGGTTACAGCTTCTATTTCGCCCTGGAGCACCCGGTGCCCTTGTTACCCAACGTCATGCTTGCGCACACTAAGATCGATGCGGATGCCCGCGGCGATGTGAATGGTTTTATCTTTGATGGCAACATGTATAACGGCGAAGTGCGCTCCAGCATGGATTTGACACATACCGATGCCACGCTTTATTACGAGCTGCTGGACAACTGGGTCAACCTCGACCTGGGCATTACCGGCCGTATATTTGACAACGGCGTGGAGATTACCGATGTGACTACCGGCATCACGGGTAGCCTGGATATCGATTACGTGATTCCGCTGATCTACGCGCATGTGCGGTTTGATTTGCCGTTGACCGGACTGTCACTGGGCGTTGAAGGCAACGGCATCTCTTACGATGACGACACGCTTTACGATGTGAAGGTCAACCTGGCCTATGAATTCAGTTTTGGTCTCGGTGTTGAGGCGGGTTATCGCGTCTTCGACCTGGATTACGAGGACAACGATGATATTGCGGACGTCACCATTGATGGTGCCTATGCCGGGTTCGTCTGGGATTTCTAACACTAACGATTAACCGGCAACGGAGGATATTGAGATGAAAAGCGCGACTATGGTGGTACTGACTTTCCTGTTATTCGGCTGCGCCACACCCGACACGGTGTACGAGCAGCAACTCGCTGTCGCGTCGACTAGCGAACTGAGGGTAGAGATTCTCTCACCCGCACAGGATCAATTCCTCACCGGTGGAGAGACTTCATACCTGGTGGAAGGTGGGGCTTCCAGCTTTGGCGGCGTGCGCTACCTGGACCTGATTTTTGTTCTGGACGGCTCAAAAAGCCTGTTGCGCAGTGACCCAAATGGCTACCTCCCGGCGGGGGCCACGGACCTGGTTCGGAATTTCTCGCCGGACAGTGACATACATATCGGCGTTGTCAGCTTTAATACCGAGAGCACACTTCTTATGCCGCTGACGCAGGACCGGGCATTCGTTGTCGAGGCCCTGGATGACCTGCCACGATCTGGCGGTACCAATGTTGCCAAGGGTATCCGCTCGGCCCTCAAGGAGTTCGAGGCTCATGCTCGCCCGGATTCATCGCGCGTAATCATGCTGTTTACAGATGGGCGATCGAATGCAAGGAGGGCGCGTGAAGCGACCGCGGAAGCGAAAGCACAGGGTGTTGCGGTGCACACCTTGCTGCTTGGCTCAGACGAGAAAGGCGCTTCGATACTGCAGGAAATTGCCCGCACAACCGGTGGCAGTTTTGTTCAGGTGAGGGACCCGGCCAAGCTGCCTGAGGCCTTCCTGAACCTTCACACCACGGGTGTGGAGAGCGTCACCTTGCAGGTTAATAATGGGAGTTCAGTTCCCGCACGTCTCAGGGGTGGAACATTTTCCCGGCGCCTGTCGCTGCAACCGGGCGAGAATCACATCGTCGCAGTTGCCACCAGCCTCAGTGGCAACACGGCGCAGTCTACTGTCACTGTCAACCTGGGGCCGCCCAACTGCGCGGCGCTGGAGGTTACCGCCATGCGTGACGGACGGCCAACCATGTCGATCAACGAACGATCTGTAGAGATCCTGGTTGATGGTTCGCGCAGTATGTGGGGACGGATGGACGGTCAGCCCAAAATGGCTGTCGCCAGGGAAATTTTGCAGGATGTGTCCCAATGGTATCCGGGTGAGCTGAACCTGGCGCTCAGGGCCTACGGCAACACCAGTGCCAGTGAACTCAGGGACTGTACCGATTCCCAATTGCTGGTGGGGTTTGGCGAGGATAACCGGGAACAAATCCACACGGCGATTAGCCAGCTGCGGCCATTGGGACAAACCCCCCTGGCGTATGCGCTGAACCAGGTGGTTGACGATTTCGGGGAGCTGCAGGGCGAGCGGGCGGTGGTATTGGTCACCGATGGTATCGAAAGCTGCGGCGGTGATCCGGTTGCAGTGGCACGGATCTTGAGTGAGCAGGATATTGCCATTCACGTGATTGGTTTTGGGCTTGCCAATAGCGCCGATGAAGATTCGGCCAGTCTGCGGGCTATTGCCGAGGCTACGGGCGGGCGCTTTCTGGTGGCCCACAGTGCGCAAGAGTTGAAAGAGGCCCTGGTAGATACGGTGGGGACACCGTTTCGGGTATACAGTGACTCTACGGTGGTAGCAGTTGGTGCGCTTGGTTCGGGTGAACCGATCCTGTTGCCCGATGGGGAATACCGGGTACAGATCAATAGTTCTCCTCCATACCAGGTATGGATAAGCCTGACAGCCGGCGAGCAGGTAGTACTAACACTTGAAAAATATGAGGGCGTTATTTCCTATACCGAACAGCGTCACCTCGCGGGGTACACGCCGTGTACACAACAGGTCAACGCGCAATCAACGGCGTCGAGGTAAGGCGCGAGAGCCGCTAGGCCGGGCGCCAGACCCGGTACTCCACGCCGAGATTTGGAAGGATGTGGCCTTCACCAACAAAGAACGTGGTATTTAGCCACGCGTAGCGCTCGTCGCCGGTTTCAATGCGCGGGTTTGTATAAAAGTACTGATCGCCGTAGTCGGTGCCGGTGCCGTTCGCGAGTGCCTCCTGAACCGCCTCGTTTACATCGAGGAGGCCGTTGTACTGGATGTAGAGGTAGGCTCCGTCGTGGGTCTCAACCTGAAGTCGCACATCCACGCGCAAAAAGCCGTCCGGTCCGAGCAGCGCCCACTCGCCACCGCCCAGTACCTTGCCGTTTAGTCGGTCGCCGGTGACTTCGCCGCCCTGTATATCGTAATAGGCTCGCGTACCGATAGGGCCGTCCCCAATCGGTAGTGGCGGGTTTAATGTGGCGGAAATAGTAAATTCCTGAATCAGTTCCATGATAACTCCAAGGTTATTTGCCGTCGTCCCAAAAATCATAGATAACAGCTTTTTTGGCAAGTGGGTGAAGAATTGATCGCTGAACCGTCTTATGCCTTGGGTGGACCAGGTAGGCTTCCAGGGCTTCTTTTGAGGAAAAAGTGATATAGAGACCGATGTCAAAGCTGTCGTCAACAACAGATCGCTGACTGGGCACTGGCTCGCCCACACTGACTTCTTCAACTCCTGGAATACTGGAAAACCCGCGCGTCGCCGTAATGATTTGCGCCCTGTGATCTTTATTGCCAGGCTCGTTCAGCCATACCAAAACAACGTGCACAAGACGGGGCTCAGCATCGCTGGCGAGAACAGAACCAACGGGCCAAAGCAACAGCGCCAGCAGCAGGGGCAGGAACAGTTTAAACATCAGGGCTTTCTCCGCTACGCACTTGAGGATGATTGCAGTCAGTATAGCGCAGGCCGATCTGGTCTGAATCATCACACCATTGTCGAGTCTCTGCCTGGGCTGGTTGTCTGGTCATGCCAGATCACCTATGTTGCACCTATGTATTTTGATTTTGGCTATTGGTGGCGCGTGCTACGCCACGTATGGGGGCTCAAGCACTGGCCGGGCCGGCGACGCATGTTGTTGCGTCTGCTAATTACCGTGCCGCTGGGTTCGCTGCTGCACGCGCTGTTTTTTCTGCTCGATTACCTGTTCTTCCCGCGTTTGTGGTCACAACAGGTAGATAGCCCGGTCTTCATCGTTGGTCATGCACGCAGCGGTACTACCCTGATGCATCGCCTGATGTCCGCTGATGGTGACAGCTTCAGCTATTTCCTTTACTGGGAGATGTTTTTTCCCTCCCTGCTGGAGAAAAAGCTGATCCGTGCCCTGGGTGTGCTGGATCGTCGCCTGCTGGGTGGTTTCTTTAATCGCCAGCTGGTGGCCTGGGATGACAAGACCTTCGGGCCTTATCGCCATATGCACAATATGAGTTTGTGGAATGCCGAAGAGGATTGCTTCGCTATGGCCTCGGCCTTTGTCACCCAGCAGTGGTCGCTGGAAGTGCCCATGATGGATGTGATTGATGTATTTCACGTTGATCAGATGGGCGCGAGGCGCCGCCATTGGATGCGCCACTATCGCGCCCTGGTGAAGCGGCAGTTGTTGTTAAATGGCGCTGATAAGACCCATTTATCGAAGAATCCCATCATGAGTGGTTGGGTAGATGCCTTGATAGAAGAGTTTCCCGATGCCCGTTTTGTAGTGATGGTGCGCGACCCGGGCGAATGTATTCCCAGTTGCCTGAAGCTGGTGGAGCTCACCTGGAAGGGTAAGGGCTGGCAGCGAGAGGATTACCAGGAATCCCTGCGCATGCTCACGGATATTTCCTTTGATCATTTTCATAACCCGCGCGCGGTATTGGCGGCGCATCCAGAAATCTCGCATATTGCCGTTGACTATCGCGAGCTCACCAGCTCGCCTCGAGAAACGGTGCACAAGGTCTACCAGGCCCTGGCTATGGAGTTGAGTGAAGACTACGACGGCTGGCTGCAGGCGCAGGCGGAACGCGAGAAAAAACACCATTCAAAATTTGAATACAGCCTGGGTGAGTACGAAGTGTCTGCCCAGCGCATCGAAGCCGAGTTGGTAGAATTCTACCAGCAGTATCAATGGCCACGCGGAGGTGACGCATGAGTGATCAGCAACTGGAGCAAACCAAACAGAAATTGCGGGATGCTTTTGATCGTATGATAGAAAATTTCCAAGCGGCCCGTGATGCTATTGATACAGCCGAGTTGTTTCCGGTGCCTGCCAGTGACCGCAACCTGGCCGAGGGATACCGCTATGTGATGGGTTTTATGCTCAACGGTATTGAGCGCGCCCTCAGTGATCCTCTCTATCCACGTTTTCGGCGCGCTATTCAACCGATGAACCGTTCCACTATTGATAATGCTGATGCGGTGTACCTGGCGGCGGAAATCGATGGTAATTACAGTTACAAAATTACTGGCAAAGCGCTGGATAGTCGCCACTGGCGCGGTGAGGATCCTTGCCAGGGACCGCGTGCACCGCAGTACGTAATTTTCGAACTGGCCAGCGGCTACGCGGGCGATTCCGGTAGTCTCAAGGAGATGATGCCCGGTACGCGCATCAATACGGCGGTGCTGGATTGTCACAATTTGTCTGTAGAGGCTGATGGCAGCTTTGAAATACTAATTGCCCCTGAAAAACCAGCGGGCTACCTGGGCAACTTTATGCTGAGTCGGCGTGAGAGCCGCGGCAAGGAGTATGTAGGCAGTTTTTTGACCTGCCGTGAATTGTTTCACGACTGGGAGAATGAAGACCTGCTGGATCTTGAGATACTGCGACTGGGCTGTGAGTTGGAACCGCGCCCGCCGCTGGATTCCGCCGCTGCCATGCAGATGATGGACAGGACCGGCACGATTGCCAAAAACCAGGTGCATTTCTGGAATGCCTTTAACACCATCACACTGGAGACCTACGGCAAAACCCAGTGGGGTGCCGGGGGTGACAACGACGGCAAGGCCTTTATGCCCACCAACGATATGAACCCGCCCAATGCGCTGGGCATTGCCACCGGCGGTGGCCAGAGCACCAATATTTATGCCGGCGGCGTTTACCAGCTGGACGATAGCCAGGCGCTGCTGATTCAATCCGAAGTGCCCGTGCCGCCCAGCTTTATGGGCTTTCACCTGGCCAACCTGTGGGGTGAATCACTGGATTTTGAGAGTTACCAGTCCAATCTCAATGCCCATATGATGCAACGGGATGAAGATGGCATGTACCGCTGGGTGGTCTGCCACCGCGATCCCGGTATTGCCAACTGGGTAGACACGACTGGCTTGCCGCACGGCTACCTGACGATTCGCTGGACCTACCCGCAACAGCCTCCAAAAGAAGACTGGCCCAGCCTCACCGTGGCGCTGATTCCCTTCGAGGAAATTCGATCGCACCTGCCCGCTGAAACCGCTACTGCGAGCGCGGCAGACCGCGGCGCAGGACGCCTGATGCGCCATCGTCACGTACAGCGACGCTATCGGCAATACTAGAAACTTTTTGGATCCCAGTGGTCTATTATTGGGTAGCATGCACCGTTCAATGTAACTCCAGCTGAATCAAGAGGTAGACTTCATGAAAAGAATTACGCAAATAGCCTGTATCAGCCTGGCGCTGGCGCTGCTAGGCTGCGTCAGCAGCGAGCCGAAAACACCCAAATTAAGTGATACCGATGTCATTATGGACAGGCTGCACCGAATCACCAACGCCGATGCATCACTGGTCTACGTCGATCCCAGCGTCGATTTTAGAAAGTATACAAAGGTGATGGTAGATGCACTGGGTGTCAGCGATGTAGACATTATTCAGCCTGACACCCGTGGCTCTGCTGCCATGCGCTCGCGCCGCAATAAGTGGGAGTTGACCGATGAGGACAAGCTTAGATTACAAAAGGCCTTTGCTGATGCTATGCATACCTATTTGGAAGAGAAGGGTGACTACCCGATAGTGACGGGCCCCGGTGATGATGTGCTGCGCATCAGTGCGGTGTTGACAGCGCTGGCGCCCACGGCGCCGCGGGAGGACTTTATGACCCGCGGTAGAGTGTATACCGAGGGTGCAGGTTCGGTTTACATTAGTGTGGGTTTTGTTGATTCCGAGAGCGGCGAGGTACTGGCCATAGTCAAGGATGTTAAATCTACTCCCAATCGTTGGGGCGTAAATAACCGCGTCACCAACATGAGTGACGTGAAGTTTATATTCAACGGCTGGGCACGGGCTATTCGAGCCAGGCTAGATATAATCCACGGCGATTAAGGAGTTGTACCCATGAAAATATCCAGGCTACTGCCACTGCTTGCAGCCGCCCTGCTGTGCGCCAGTATCAGTACCGCGGCGCAGGCCAGTGTTCGCGACGACATATTCGATATTGTCGAGGCGGTCAGTGTCGGTGAAGAAAATGATTTACTACCAGAGCCGGTGCGCGCCCGGGAAATGGTAGCCGCGTTTTACCAGCTGCGCGACTATGAGTTGGCCTGGGATGACAAAGAGGAAATCAACGCCGTGCTGGACCTGATGGGAAGCAGCGACCGGCATGGCCTTGATCCCACTGATTATCACTACGTCGACCTGCGCGCTCTGCAGGCTGAATGGAACTCGCGCCTGTTGCGCAGAGACCGGGTACGTGCCCGCTTTGATGTGTTGTTAACAGATGCAGTTTTTATGTACGCGCGGCACATTGTGGAGGGCAAGGTCGACCCCTCCAGGTGGGAAGAGAGCTGGAACTACACGCGCAGGGACTTTGCCGAAGATGAAATTATTGCCAAGCTGAGTACGGCTTTGGTGGAAAAAAACCTTGTGCAGGTGCTGCGAGCGCTGGAACCTGACCTCAAATTTTATCAATTGCTGCAAGCGGAACTAAAGCACTTCCGGGAGCTTGAGCAGCGTGGTGATTTTGTCGTGGTGCCTGAAGATACCGTGTTAAAACCGGGAATGGATCATAGCAATGTTGCTGTCTTGCGCGAGAAACTGCGCCGCATGGGCCTGTGGCAGCAGGCGCAGGGGCAGTCGGTAGACAGTGAGCACTTCGATAGCTCTTTAAAGGAGTCTGTGATGCATTTTCAGGCCCGCTACAGCCTGGATGCCGACGGCATAGTGGGTCGCAACAGCTTTGCAGAACTGAACAAGAGTTATGCCGACCGAATCGACCAGGTTCGCATTAACCTGGACAGGATTCGCTGGATTAACGACGATTTTGGCGACGACCTGGTGATAGTGAATATTGCTGGTTTTGAGTTGTATCTTATTCGTGATCGCGCGGTGGCGTGGGAAACCGATGTGATGGTGGGTACCATTAAAAACGAAACGCCAATGTTCCACTCCCAGATCAAGTACCTGGTGCTCAATCCTACCTGGACCGTTCCCGGCGGCATCAAGCGGCGCAGTATATTTCCAAAATTCAGCAAGAATCCCAATTACCCGCTGGAACACAACTACAAACTTTATAACACCGATGGCGAAGAAGTGGACCCGCTGAGCATTGATTACAGTCAGTACCGGGCCGGGCGATTTCCGTTTCGGGTAGTGCAGCAACCGGGGCCGGAGAATGCCCTGGGACGGGTTAAATTTATCTTCCCGAACAAGTACGCGGTGTACCTGCATGATACGCCTTCGAGGAGTTTGTTTTCTCGTAGCAGTCGCGCATTCAGTAGTGGTTGTATCCGGGTGCAGTACCCGCTGCAGTTTGCCGAAATATTGCTGGACGACCAGCAGAAGTGGTCACGAGCCAACATCGATAAGGTCATTGAGGGAGGCAAGCAACAAGTGGTTCATCTCAAGAAGCCCCTTGATGTCATGCTCATGTACTGGACCGCCAGCCCGACAGCCGATGGCGGCGTTCAGTTCCACGCTGATGTATACAACCGTGATGCCAAAGCTATCGCCGCCCTTAAGGAGAAGCCCCACTGGGACGCCAGTTGATAGCCAGTGTTGTCATCGGCTTGTGTCTGCTGGGCAACTTTGCGGTTGCCGCCGACCCGTTGCTACTGGGTCTCCGGGGGCTCCAGGTGCGCCAGTCTCTATTCAGCATTATCGCCGCGCCTGGGGAGAAACTTCGTATTGGATTGCTGCCCTACGCACAAGTTGACTTGTCGCTGACGATGGATGGCAAGGTCATGGGCCAGCGCGCCGACAATGGCTGGTTGCTGGCGGCGCCAATAAAACCCGGTCTGTACCAGTTGCGCATTGCCCGCATCGGGACGGACGATGAATCCCTGTTGCAATTGTGGGTAGTGCAGCCCATAGCGGCGCGACAGGATGAGACGCTGAACGGTTACAAGGTGGGAAAATATCCAGCGCCGCGCGCGAATCGCGCCAACTATGATCCTCCCGCCGGCATGATAGAAGTCACGCCGGACAATATCGATACCCGCTTGTCCACGCATTTCACCCTGCGCCAGTTTGTCTGCAAACAGGCCTCGGGATACCCCAAGTATGTGGTCGTGCAGGAGAGCTTGTTACTGCTGTTGGAGCGGCTATTGGCCGAGGTACGATCCAATAACTTTGACGTTGAGACTTTTGGTATTATCTCTGGCTATCGAACCCCCTGGTACAACCGCAGCATTGGCAATGTTCAATACAGTCGGCATGTGTATGGTGATGCCATGGATATCTTCATCGATGCCGATGGCGATGGACGTATGGATGACCTCAATAGGGATGGTGTTCACAACATGGCTGACATAAAGTTGTTCTACGATATGGTGGATGCGCTGAAAGCGCGGCCTGAAAATATTGCCCTGGTTGGCGGGGTAGGTCGCTACCGGCGGAACTCCCGTCACGGCGGTTTTGTACATATAGATACGCGTGGTTATCGCGCCCGCTGGTAGCAAGCAGTTAAGGAAGGTTAATGGTAAATCCGATCAAACGCCGCATGGGGGACCTGGACGATAATTTGTTCATGCCCCGCGAGCTGAGCTGGCTGAGTTTCAATGAAAGGGTGCTGCAGGAGGCCGCTGATACCTCTGTGCCGGTTGTGCAGCGCTTGCGCTATTTGGGAATATTTTCCAATAATCTCGATGAATTTTTCCGCGTGCAAGTGGCAGAAGTGCGCCGCCTGGTGTCGCTGGCTTCGGCCAGCAATAAGCAACAGTATGCTGAGCTGCTGAAGGATATTCAAAATCAGGTTGTGGACCTGCAGAAGAAGTTTGATAAAACTTACAACAAACTGTTACCGGAGCTGCGCCGGCGCGGTATCTACATAGTCAATGAAACCCAATTGGATGAAGGGCAGGCAGAATTTGTACAGGCCTACTTTTCCGACAATGTGTTGCCAGAACTGGAGCCGATTCTGCTACTGAATCAACGCCAGGTGCACAACCTCACTGACGAATCAATTTACCTGGCGGTGGATATTCGCTCGAAAAGAGATAAGCACTACGCGCTGGTAGAAGTGCCCACCGACCGCCTGCCGCGGTTTATTGAGATACCCCGCAAGAAGGGCAAGCGAGGCACGGTCTTCATCGTGTTGGACAATATTATTCGTTTTTGTATGCCGCAGGTGTTTCGCGGTGTTATGCCGATCAGCAGTTGCGCAGCGTACACCATCAAGTTTTCGCGGGATGCTGAACTGGAACTGGATACGGATATCAAGGAAAGCCTGATAAAGAAAATGGCCACCAGCCTCAAGCAAAGACGCAAGGCGGAAGCGGTACGCTTTGTCTATGACAGCGCTATGCCTGATCGCCTGCTGGAGTACCTGGCCAAGCACTTCAATATCGGCAAGTACGACTCCGCCATTCCCGGTGGCCGCTATCACAACTCCAAGGACTTTATGTCCTTCCCCACCGTCGGCCCCAAGTACCTGGAGTTCAAACCGCTGCCGCCCATACACATCCCGCGTTTGGACGGGCCTGGTAGCATCTTCAAGAAAATTCGCCAGCAGGATGTGCTGCTCTATTACCCCTACCATCCCTTTGACTACATCACTAACTTTGTGAAAACGGCGGCACTGGATCCGCACGTTACGCAAATTAAAATTTGCCTGTACCGGGTGGCAAAGAATTCGCGCATTTGCGACGCACTTATTAACGCTGTGCAAAACGGCAAGCGGGTACTGGCGGTGGTGGAACTGCAGGCGCGCTTCGACGAGGAAGCCAATATCAGTTGGGCAGAGCAGCTCACCGACAGTGGCATTGAAGTTATGTTTGGCGTGCCCGGGCTCAAAGTGCACAGCAAGTTGTTGCTTATAGAACGTCGGGAAGATGGGGCGACGCGCTTCTACACCCATATTGGCACCGGCAATTTCAATGAAAACACGGCGCGTTTGTACACTGATTTCAGTTTGCTGACCTATGACCAGGACATCGGTAAAGATGTTTTCAATGTCTTTGATTTTTTGCGCTACAACTACAAGCGGCCCAGTTACCGCAAGCTATTGGTGTCTCCACACACCTTCCGTTCCGGGCTGGTTGAGTTGATGGATCGCGAAATCGAAAACGCTCGCGATGGTTATCGGGCCTCCATGACACTCAAATGCAATAGCCTGGTCGATGTAGATATCGCCAAAAAGTTGTACGAGGCCAGCGATGCCGGCGTCGATGTCCAGCTGATTGTTCGCGGCATGTGTAGCTTGTTACCGGCGGTGAAGGGCGTATCGGACCGTATTCATGGTGTTAGCATCGTCGATCGCTATCTTGAGCACGCGCGCGTCTATGTGTTTTACAATCGTGGCAAGCCCCTGTACTACCTTGGCTCTGCGGATTTGATGACCCGCAACCTCGATTACCGGGTCGAGGTGTTATGCCCGATTACTGATGACGACGCCCAAAAAATGCTGCAGGATATCCTCGACCAGCAGTGGCACGACAACGTCAAGGCGCGGGTGCTGGACGCCGAGCAGGTGAACAAGCGCGTACCGGCCGGGAAAACCGTGAAGATTCGGTCCCAGGAGAGCATTCACCGCTATCTCAGCACAGGTAAGTTACCGCGCTATCCCAAGTCTGCCATGCGCAGGCCGGCCAAGCGTCGCAGCAAGCGGAGGTCCAAATGAAGCGCTTAATAACAGTGCTGGTGGCGTTGATCGTCTGCAGCAGTTCATTCGCTGGTGATACGCTGGTAATTGCCCATCGCGGCGCCAGTGGCTATGTGCCCGAACATACACTGGCAGCGGTAGCCATGGCACATGCCATGGGTGCCGATTACATCGAGCAGGATGTGGTGCTGACGCGCGATGAGGTGCTTGTTGTTCTGCACGATGTAGTGTTGGAGCACACCACCGATGTGGCCGCGAAATTCCCCACTCGAGTGCGGGAAGATGGTCATTATTATGCGATTGATTTCACGCTCGCCGAGATAAAACAGCTGTTGGTGGGAGAGCGCCGCAACGATGAGGGAGAGGTGGTCTTTCCCGACCGCTTTCCGGCCGGTACGGCTATTCTCAGAGTGCCCACGCTGGAGGAAGAAATACAGCTGATACAGGGTCTCAACCGCAGCACCGGTCGTAATGTGGGTATTTATGTTGAGCTGAAACAGCCGCAGTTTCACGAGCGCGAAAACATGGATATTGTCGGCGCCGTATTACAACAGCTCTATGCATACGGATACAGAGATTCCGGTGACAGGGTTTACCTGCAATGTTTTGATGCACCCACCCTGCGGCGGCTGAATGATCACACTGAAATAAGGTTGATCCAGTTGATCAACGACGATGATTTGAGTGAGCAGCGCGTGCACGCGATTGCTGAATATGCTGACGGTGTCGGGGTCTGGATTCGCCGCATTGCCGACGCGCCGGAGTTTGTGGCCTATGCGCAGGAGGCCGGCTTGTCAGTACATGGCTATACCTTCCGTGCCGATCAGCTGCCGCGCAGCATCGGCAGTTATAACGCCTTGCTCGATTTCTTCATCAAAAAAATAAACATCGATGGGCTATTCACCGACCACACGGATTTGACCGTGCGCTATCTGCAAGCGAGAGACTTACGGTGACGGATGACAACGTCATTCACGTGGTGAGTTGCCATGCGGAGGGCGAAGTTGGCGATGTGATTGTCGGTGGCGTAGCCCCGCCGCCGGGTGAGACCCTCTGGGAACAATCCCGCTGGATCGCCGAGGACGAAACACTACGCAACTTTGTTCTCAACGAACCCAGGGGCGGTGTATTTCGCCACGTCAATTTGCTGGTGCCCGCCAAAGACCCCGCTGCGCAAATGGGCTGGATCATTATGGAACCGGAAGACACGCCGCCTATGTCTGGCTCCAACAGCATATGTGTGGCCACGGTGTTGCTGGAGACCGGCATTATAGCCATGCAGGAACCCCAGACCCATATGACACTGGAGGCTCCCGGAGGCCTGGTGCACATTGTTGCCGATTGTGAGGGTGGCAAGGCCAGGCGTATTACCCTGCAAAATGTTGCCTCCTTTGTAGACCAGACAGATGCCATGATCGAAGTGCCTGGCATGGGCAGCCTGCGGGTTGATACGGCCTATGGCGGCGACAGCTTTGTCATTGTTGATGCCGAGGCGCTGGGCTTTGCCATTACCCCCGATGAAGCGCGGGAGTTGGCGGTGGCAGGCATTGCCATCACCAATGCTGCCAATGAACAATTGGGCTTTAGTCATCCAGAAAATCCCGATTGGAATCATATTTCCTTCTGCCAGATTGCCGGGCCGCTGCGACAGGAAAATGGCGCGTGGACTGGCCGCAACACCGTCGCGATACAGCCGGGCAAACTGGACCGTTGTCCCACCGGTACCGGTTGTTCTGCGCGCATGGCACTTTTGCACAGCCAGGGCTTGATGGCAAAAGGCGATCGCTATATTGCGGAATCTGTTATCGGATCGCAGTTCTCCTGTACCATTGATGGCCTCACCACGGTTGGAGATCGTCCGGCAATTGTTCCGCTGATCTCTGGCCGAGCCTGGATTACCGGCACTCACCAGTACACACTGGATCCTGACGATCCCTGGCCGGGCGGTTACCGGCTGGCCGATACCTGGCCCGACCTGACCTGATCTGATCTGACAACAATGGAGTAAACCATGAGTAACGAAATGGGGCAGGCGCAGTCCTGGATCTTGTCCTTCAAGTGCCCGGATCAACTTGGGGTTGTCGCTCGCTACAGTAATATATTTCTGGAATGCGGCGCGTTTATCACCGAGATTTCTAACTACAGTGACCCGATAAGCGGTACGTTTTTTCTGCGCTGTGTGTTTGATGATCGCGAGCCCAGTTTCTCCCACGAGCTGTTTATGGAACGCTTCCTGGTGTTGGCGGAAGAGATGCAAATGCAGTACACGCTGCGTCAGGCCGAGGCCTTACCCCGTTTGTTGCTGGCGGTATCAAAGTATGACCACTGCCTGAACACCTTGCTCACCAAGTGGAAGTCGGGGGCCCTGTCTGCCAATGTCGTCGGTGTGGTCAGTAATCATGATGACTGCCGCGGCATAGTCGAGTGGTACGGCTTGTCCTACCATCACTATCCCATTAGCAGGGCAACCAGACCGGCGCAGGAGGCGCAGATCCTGGCACTGATGGACGAGGCAAAAGTTGATCTTTTGGTATTGGCGCGTTACATGCAGATATTGTCAAATGACATGTGTATCGCCCTGGAGGGACGGGCCATTAATATTCATCATTCTTTTTTGCCGGGATTCAAAGGTGCCAGGCCTTATCACCAGGCTTATGACAGGGGCGTAAAGGTGATTGGTGCCACTGCCCATTATGTCACCAGTGACCTGGACGAGGGGCCGATTATCAGCCAGGAAGTGCGCCCCATCGATCACCAGGTATCGGTAGAGCAAATGGTTCACTATGGTCACGACACTGAGGCCACGGCGCTGTCACATGCGGTGCGATTGCACTGCGAGCAGCGGGTGATGTTGAACGGACAGCGTACGGTAATTCTCTAGCTGGCCTAGGTTCCACAGAAGGTCTGCTTTACCACTTGCTCGGGTCGCGGCGGCGTGGCGTAGCGGGCCATGCTGGCATCGTACTCAAAGGGATTGACCAACAGGTCGACCAGGCTGTTGAAGGGCTCAAAGTTGTTGTCCTCGGTGGCCGCCACAATGGCTGCTTCCACCAGGTGGTTGCGGGCGATATACACCGGGTTTGCTGCCAGCATGCCTTGCTGTCGCTGCTGCGGGTCTGCCTGTTCAGAATCAAAGCGCTGGCGCCAGCGCTGCAGCCAGGGTTGCAAGTCTTCCCCAAACTCAAAGAGCTGCGATACGTTTTCCATGCCGGTAGTCGGTACCGCCAGTTCGGCCAGGCGCCTGAAGGTGAGGGTGAAGTCGGCGCCGGTGTCGCTCATCAAGCTTAATAAATCCTCTACCAGCTGTTCGTCTTGCTCGCCGCTCAGCTGTAGGCCCAGTTTTTTGCCCATACCCTGTTGGTGGGCGTCCAGAAACAAGTCTGGGTATTCGTCCATGGCCTGTTGGGCCGCAGTAACTGCCTTGTCTTCGTCCGTATCGATCAGGGGGATAAGGGTTTGCGCCAGACAGGCAAGGTTCCAGTGGGCAATGCCTGGTTGGTTGCGATAGGCATAACGGCCACCGTGATCGATGGAGCTGTATACCGTGTCCGGGTCGAAAGCATCCATAAAGGCGCAGGGGCCGTAGTCTATGGTCTCGCCGCTAAGCAACATATTGTCGGTGTTCATTACCCCGTGAATAAAGCCCACCAACTGCCAGCGCGCGATAAGTTGCGCCTGCCCGCGGATGACCTCGCGCAATAGCTGCAGGCAGGGATTGCTGGATTCCCTTGCTGCCGGGTAGTGCCGGGCAATCACGTGATCTGCCAGGGCCTGCAATGCCTGCGTGTCTCCCCGCGAGGCAAAGAACTGAAAGGTGCCAATACGAATATGGCTCTGGGCGACCCGTGCCAGTACCGCCCCGGGCAACGCCTGTTCCCTGATCACTCGCTCACCAGTTGTTACCGCCGCCAGTGCGCGGGTGGTGGGGATGCTCAGCGCGGCCATCGCCTCGCTGAGAATATATTCGCGCAGTACCGGCCCCAGTGGCGCACGACCATCACCGCCACGGGAATAGGGCGTGCGCCCCGATCCTTTTAGTTGAATGTCATATCGAATGCCATCTCTGGCGACTACCTCACCCAGTAATACCGCTCTGCCATCACCCAGTTGTGGATTCCAGCCACCAAATTGATGACCGGCGTAGACCATTGCAATGGGCTGGGCACCGTGGGGTATGTGATTACCTGCCACCGTGGCTACACCTTCGGCGGACTCAAGCCAAGCGGGTGCTATGCCCAGCGCTTCTGCCAGGGCGTGATTGACTCGAATAAGGCTGGGCTGCGCTACCGGCTCCGGGAGTTGGTGGCTGAAGAAATTCTCAGGCAGATGCACGTAGCTATTGTTGAATGGAATCATCTGGATAAGTACTAAATCGTCAACAAGCGCCGTAACAAACCATCCTTGCCCCTGTTTTGCTCGCGCAACAGTAACAATTCTGCCAGCATGCCCTCGATCTGCGCACCTATTTTGTCGCGAATCTCCAACAGTTTCTTCTTGCCGGTTTTCTTGCCGGCGTATTGCTTCAAGCTGACCGGTTTGCCAAATTGAATATAGCAGCGCTGCGGTTTGGGGATGGGCGTTCCCAGTGCACCCCTGGGTATGGGTGGCAACATATCTGGGCGGGTGTTTTCATTGAGCAGGCCAAAGCGTGTCAGTAGCCGCCCTATAGCCGTGTTGGGAATATCTTCACCCTCCAGCAGGTGACTGTAGAACTCGTCGGGACCCACCATGGCAAAGGGCATTATGGTGTAGCCGTGCTGGGCGGCCAGGCGTACAAAACCGTGCCGCTGCTTCCACATCAGTGTGTATTTCTCAGCGGCAGTTTTAGTGGCTTCGTGGGCGCCGCCGGGGAACACCAGCAGGTCCTTGCCGGCTTCCATCATGGCACTACACACTTGCGGATGGCCGATTACCGCCCCCTGGTTGAGCAGCAGTGATTCAGTCGTTGAGTTCCACAGGAAGCGGTCGCCCAGCGGACGCAAAAAGCGGTCCAGTTCAAAGTACATCACCGGCGCCAGTATCATGCCATCCAGTGCAAACAAGGAGTGATTACCAATAAACAGGCAGGGCTCATCGGGGATATTGTCGGCATTGACCAGCCTGGGTTTGTAGAATCGTTTCAGCAGGGAATAACTGAATTCCTGGAAAGGCGCCGAGGGTTTGTCTACCTTTAGCGCCTCTTCGATATGTCGTGCCAGCCCTTCGTCATCAAAAGGCCTGTTACCCTGGTCAAAAACACTCATGTCTTGCTAGTCCTCTGTGTAAGCGCGCGCTACTTCATCGGCGATCAGTGTCACACCGCGGCGCACGGTATCTTCATCCTGTGCATAGGAAACACGAATACATTCGTGCCTGTGTGCCCAGTCGTCGTCCAGACCCACAAAAAAGTTGTGTCCCGGCACGATTAATACACCCCGCTGTTTAAGCCTCTGGTACAGCTCCTGGCTGCTGATAGGCAGGTCCTCAAACCACAACCACAGAAAAATGGCACCTTCGGGCTTATGTATATGATAGGGCAGGTCGCCAAGTTCTGCTTGAAACCATTGCACCGTCTGCTGTGAGCGTTGCCGATAAAAGGGCGTTATGTAGCTGGAACTGAGCGAGAGTATTTCGCCGGTGCGAACCAGTTCTTTGGTAATTGCTGGCCCCAGGTTGCCACAGGCCAGGCTGACGATGGTGTTGGCATTGGTGTAGGCCTGGATCAGCTCTTCATTGGCGATAATAATTCCGGTGCGCACGCCGGGCAGGCCGAGTTTCGACAAGCTCAGGGTAAGAATAATATTTTCATTCCAGATGGTGTTGGCATCGGTGAACAGGATGTTGGGGAAGGGCAGCCCATAGGCACCATCGATGATTAATGGTATATCCCGTTGTCGCGCCAGTTCATCAAGGTGGTTGATTTCTTCGTCGGTGAGTACATTACCGGTGGGATTGGTTGGCCGTGACACGCACAGGGCGGCGGTATTGTCATCGAGTTCCAGGTGTGAAAAATCGACGTGGTACTTGAACAGGTGCTCATCCAGCAGCTCGATGGTGGGCCGGGTGGCGGTAAAAAAATTGTCACTGAGGCCGGCGTCTGCGTAACCCAGGTATTCCGGTGCCAGGGGTAGATGTATGCAGTGCTGGCTGCCGTCGGGCATGGGACCGGCCAGCATGTTAAAGAGTACAAAGAATGCGGATTGGCTGCCGTTAGAGACCGCAATATTCTCGGCACCCAGGCCCCAGTCGAATTGGGAATTGAGAAAGTCTGCCATCTGCTGCCGAAACTCAGCGTCGCCCTGTGGTGATTGGTAAATGCCAAACAGGCTGTGCCTGCGCTGCGGGTCGCGCAACAATGCTTCGAGGCGCTGTTGGAAAACGGCTTCCACTTCCGGTACCCGACCCGGGTTGCCGCCACCCATAAAAATCATGTCCGGGTTTTCATTGAGCGCCGAGCCCAGGTCGTCCATCAGTTCGACAATGCCGGACTGGCTGGTGAATTTCTCGCCGAAGTTGGATAGTTTCATGAGCTGCGCATAACCCGTGCTCGCTGGTCGGGGCCGTCGTGGCTCCAGCCCGGTGCCCAGCACAGGTAGCGCAGGCGGTCCCTCCAGTTGCTGGCACGCATCATGTCCCTGGCGATGGCCTGGTATTCATGACTGAGCACTGTCCAGGGATTGTTGCTCTCAATGTTGGTAGTGAGCCCGTAGATCACAGCTTCCTCCTCGGATTCTTCTGCAAAGGTACCAAACAGGCGATCCCAGATGATTAATACACCGCCGTGGTTGCAATCCAGGTAGCGCACATTGGAGGCGTGGTGAACCCGGTGGTGTGAGGCGGTGTTAAAAACGGCTTCGATGGCGGGGTGCAGTTTGCCAATGGCAGGGCTGTGTATCCAGAACTGGTAAAACAGGCTGATGCTGATCATGGTCATAATCATGATGGGGTCGAAGCCCAACAGTGACAGCCACAGCCAGAAAATAAACTTGTGTATGCGCTCACCGACGCCCTGGCGCAGGGCGGTGGCAAAATTGAGGTATTGGGAGGAATGGTGGTTGACGTGCCCGGCCCAAAACAGGCGCACCTGGTGATTCATGCGATGAAACCAGTAGAAGGTGACGTCTTCCAGCACAAACAGGGCCAACCAGGCCCACCACTGCCGCCCCACCACGTCTCGCAGCGGGCTGATGTCGTGCAGCTTGAACATTAAGGCCACGGCCAGCAGGCGCGGTAGCAACTCGATCAGGGCCGACAGCACCAGCATGCTCAATGACGCGAGGGTATCCTTGCGCTCATACCAGTCCAACTGGTTTTTCCAGGACCAGAAGGCCTCGATTAACAAAGCAACGATAAACACTGGCACGGCAAACAGGGCCAGATCGTCCTGCAGTATTTCTTGCATGGCTCACAACCACAATAGAAGACTGCCGAGTCTAGCCATATGTGTGTTGCGGGACAATGATCTCTGATAACGTATGGTTTTTTTTGGCGGTGCCATTGTGAGTGAAAAGCTATGAGCGAAACAGACTATTCAGATATTCGTGAGGCTGTGGCCCGTCTGTGTAAGGGTTTTCCCGAATCCTATTGGCGCGAGCTGGACCGGCAGCGCGAGTATCCTACCGGGTTTGTACAGGCCCTGACCGAGTCCGGTTATCTCTCTATCCTGATACCTGAAGAATATGGCGGCTCTGGCCTGCCGCTGGCAGCCGCCTGTGCGGTGCTCGAAGAGATACAGCGGGCCGGTGCCAATGGCGGGGCCTGTCACGCCCAGATGTACACCATGGGAACCTTGCTGCGTCATGGCAGCGCCGCCCAGAAGGACCAGTATTTGCCAGCCATCGCTTCGGGAGAGCTGCGTTTGCAGGCCTTTGGCGTAACTGAGCCCGGCAGCGGTACCGATACCACCCGCATTCGCACGCGCGCGGTGCGTGACGGCGATAACTATGTGGTGAACGGTTCCAAGGTGTTTATTTCGCGCGCCGAACATTCTGACCTGATGGTGTTGCTGGTGAGAACCACGCCCCGGGAAGAGTGTGCCAGGCGCACCGATGGCATGTCGGTACTACTGGTAGATATGCGCGATGCGGTGGGTAATGGGCTCACCATCAAGCCGATTCGCACCATGATGAATCACGCTACCACCGAGCTTTTCTTCGATGATTTGCGCGTCCCGGTGGTCGGGCTTTTAGGTGAGGAGGGCAAGGGCTTTCGCTGCATTATGGATGGCATGAATGCAGAGAGAATTCTTATTGCTGCGGAATGTATTGGCGATGCCCGTTATTTCGTGGACAAGGCATCGGCCTATGCCAGCCAGCGCGAGGTGTTTGGTCGGCTTATCGGCGAGAACCAGGGTGTGCAGTTTCCTATAGCCCGCGCCCATATCCAGACGGAAGCTGCCGCAGGTATGGTGTGCAAGGCGGCTGCTTTGTATGACAATGATGAACCCTGTGGCACACAGGCCAATATGTGCAAATTACTGGCCTCGGAAGCCTCCTGGGCGGCGGGTGATACCTGCATCCAGACCCACGGTGGTTATGGTTTTGCCGAGGAGTACGATATTGAGCGCAAGTTTCGCGAGACCCGTTTGTACCAGGTGGCGCCTATTTCCACCAACCTGATTCTCTCCCATGTGGCAACCCACGCGCTGGGGATGCCGAAATCCTTTTAAATCGGTCGAATAAATTCGACCCTACCAGGGATCAGATCCTTCACACCCCAGCGCGTGATACTCGGCCTCGTCCCAAAAATCATCGCCAGCGTTGGACCTGAAGAACAGTTCGGCATACAGGCTGCAGCGCTCTGCCTGGCCCAGGTAGGCGTCATTGGCGATGCGATCCTTGAGCATGGCCGCGGTCATGGGTTCCCGTGCCATGCGCAGACCACCACCGGCCGCCGTATCCAGGATCATCAGGTTATCGCTGCCATTTTGCCAGGCTTGCCAATGGGGCAGGTCGCCTTTACGACCGCTGCCGGGATTGCCGCTGCGGGCAAATTCCGACCAATAACTACGCATCTGGCGCGACAGTTCATCCCTGGCCGGAATGTTTTCTTCTGTATAGAGTCCGGGCACCATAAGGCCATCATCGAATTCCCCAAATACGTAGGACACTTCCAGACCGTGGCCGGCGCCTAGCAGTTCGCTGTAGTCCACCATCCAGCTTTTGCTACCTTCGTCCCAATCCCAGCGATAGGCGAACACCGGCGGCGCCGCAGTGGCAGAAATAACCGCGGCGACTTCGTCTACCGCGGTGGCTTTCCAACGGTCGGTGGCGTAGGCAGAGGTTCGGTTGTAAATACCCTTGTCCTTGATTCTCGGCAAGATGCCAAAACGCCGCTCAACATATTTGGGGTTCTGGGCCATAAACAGCTTGGCCTCATCTTTGTTGGTGCCGGTCATCAAGGGCACGCTGTTGTAGTTGTCTGGAGATTGAAACAGACTCAGCTGTGACTGCAGGGGCAAAACCGCTCCGTCGCGCAGGCTTTGTGGTGTTCTGTACATGCCCGCGCCACCGGATAAACCCTCCAGGATTTGCTCCGCGCTGCGAGAGCGCATGAACTCCAGGGTTTCCTCGTCAGACAACAACAGTTGCGCCGCCCTGGCCGCCTTGGGATCTTCGGCGCGACCCGCATATTGCAGTTGTTTGGCCAGCCATTCACGAGAGCTGTTAGCCATGCCTGGCTGAGGGTCGTCACTATAGTTTTCAGCGCGCCACAGCGGTGTACTGTAGGTGGAACCACTCTGGGCGATAGCGCGATGAAACAGCCCTTTAGCTAGCGGTGAAGCCAGCAGGGAGTACACATTGCGCCCGCCCGCAGACTCGCCAAAGATGGTGACATTGTCCGGATTACCGCCAAAACTGGCGATATTGTATTGCACCCATTCAAGCGCGGCGATTATGTCCAGTATGCCGTAGTTACCCGATCCGTCTTTGGCACTTACCCCCTCTCCACGCAGGGCCGGGTGAGACATCCAGCCCAGCAGTCCGAGGCGGTAATTGATGGTCACCACCACCACGTTCTCACCGCCGGCCAGTACGCTGGAGGGGTAGGTATTGGCGGTGCCAATGGTATTGCCACCACCGTGAATCCACAACATAACCGGCAGGCCAATGGCATCGATGTCACTGCTATCCTGTGGCGCCCAGATATTCAGGTAGAGGCAGTCTTCGTTACCAATCACATCGCCTGCGTCGCCGCTTTCACCGGCCAGCGGTCCCCATAATTGCACGCAGGCATTGTTAAAACGGGTGGCCAGCAAGGGCTCTTGCCAGGGCGGTGGCAGGTGTGGAGCGCGCCAACGCAAATTACCCACCGGCGCAGCTGCGAAGGGAATACCCTGCCAGGCGAGGGTGTTGTGCTTATCCTCGAAACCGATAACCGGCCCCGAGGTGGTGGGGCGCAGCGCATCGGCAAAGGGCGTGTGCTCTATGACTTTGGGCTCTGACCCGGACCACAGGTAAATTCCCAGTGCCATCAGTACCACGCTAACGATAAGTAATTTTTTAGTCATTTAGTTAATCCAGCTTCGCTACCCGTCTTTTTATGAAGCTAAGCATAGCCCCTGGCGGGCATCTGGTTGTAGTTGTATGTGGATTTATTTCCAAATGTTAGTGTGTGGGCCTACCAATAGGAGATATCTGTGAGTGTGAGCGGTGAAAAAGTGGAGCTGGAATATGTGCAGGAACTGTCACTGCCAACTTTATTGGCTGGTTTTCTACGCGACCAACCAGACAACATTGCCCTGATTGAAGATGGTGAGCAACGCAGCTATGGGCAATCGGTGGCACGTATCTATCAAATGGCCAATGGCCTGGTAAACCTGGGCGTGCAGCCTGGTGATCGGGTGGCGATGTTGTCGCGCAACAGCATGGCCTATTCAGAACTGTTTGCCGCCACGCTGGTGGCGGGCGCTTGCGCTGTTCCCATGCAATCCATGATTACCGATGAAAGCCTGGCCCTGATGCTCAAGGATTCCGGGGCCAGGGTGTTAGTGCTGTCGCAAGATTATGCCCACATGGCGCAAACCTTCCTGGCCGATCAGGATCAATTGCTGGGCGGTGGCTTAATGGGTTTTGACTTTGACGATGATCAGCACATGGCCCTGGAAAGTTGGCTGGCGCAGCAATCTACCGACGCTCCCGGTATTGAGATCGATCCGGATGGCGAGTTCAATATTATCTACAGCTCTGGCACTACCGGCGTACCCAAGGGCATCGTGCACAGTCACCGCACCCGTCAGGGCCTGGCCAAGGGTTTGATGGGAATGGGCATAAGCAATGATGCCGTTACCCTGATATCAACGCCGCTCTACTCCAATACCACGATTACCACCTGGTGGCCGACCCTGTGTGCTGGCGGCAGCCTGGTTATTATGAGCAAGTTTGATGCGCAGCAGGCGCTGAAACTGATAGAGCAGCACGAGGTCACCCATGCGATGTTGGTGCCTGTACAATACGATCGCATTATGCGCCTGTCAGATTTTGCCGATTTCGATCTAAGCTCCTTGCGGTGTAAGTTCTCCACCAGCGCACCCTTGCGGGCAGCGCTGAAGGCGGATGTGATAGACAATTTCCCGGGTGAAATTATTGAGTTCTATGGTCTGACCGAAGGCGGGGTAGGGACCCTGTTTATTGGCAGCGTGGCCAGGGCTGCGGATAAACTGGGCTCGGTGGGGCCAGCCATGCCTGGTGCGATACTTAAAATCATTGATGACAAGGGCAATGAAGTGGCCGCCGGGGAGGCGGGTGAAATTGTCGGCCGGTCAGGCAATATGAGCAACGGCTACCACAATCGGGAACAGGCCAATACCGATATGCACTGGTACGACCAGGACGGTTTGCTGTACTACAAAAGCGGCGATGTGGGCTACCTGGACGAAGATGGCTGGTTGTTTTTGTCCGACCGCAAAAAGGACATGATTATTTCCGGTGGCTTTAATATCTACGCTACTGATCTGGAGTTGGTGTTACTGGAACACCCGACTGTGCACGAAGTGGCTGTTATCGCACTGGCCAGTCGCGACTGGGGTGAAACTCCGCTGGCTATTGTCGTCAGGGAGCCCGGCGAGGCCACCGATGAAGAAACTTTGCGAGTCTGGGCCAATGACAAACTGGGCAAGTCGCAACGTATCAGCCAGTTGGTTTTTGTCGACGAACTGCCCAAGAGCTCTATCGGCAAGGTACTGAAAAAGGAATTGCGGGTGACCTACGCCAAGCTATCTGTGTAGCAGCAACTTGTCATCAATGGGGATAAACGTTTTGGCCTGTGCCGTGAGAATATCCGAGGTGAGTTTGGGTACGCCGTAAACCTCGGCATCGGTGTCAAAGCGTTTCTTAATCCGCTCAAGCAGCATGCCAAAATCACCATCACCGGTCAGCAATACAATGGTGTCGCAATCGGGCGCAGCCTCGTAAACATCCAGCGCAATACCGATGTCCCAATCAGCCTTGGTAGAGCCGTCGCGCCGTCTTAATACCGGCTTGAGCTTTACGGTAAATCCAATGGCGTGCAGGATGGCCTGGAACTGCATTTGTTTGGCGTCACCTCTATCAGTGGCATAGGCAACCGCACAAACCAGCTCCCGGTCGGCGGTCGCCTGTGCCCAGAACTTGTTGTAATCGAAGTTGGCCTGGTAGGCCTGCCTGCAGGTGTAGTAGATGTTTTGCACATCCACAAATATGCCGATTTTTTCCATTGTTAGTCCCCGTGACTGTTTATCGGTTTACACTATTCACACCTCATCGTACGGTATGAATCTGACATGATACGAAAAATAATACAGTTGTTGGGTGCCTTATTTGCGCTCGGGCTGGTAGCGATCATCCTTGTACTCGGTGCGGCCCATTGGCAGGTGCGCCAGGTAGAGCCGGTTCTGCCCACCGGGCAAGACATCATGGCAGCGTTGGACAAGCAGAACCTGCCGCTATCAGCTACATCAATACCTCGACACAGCGCGGCCCTGAGGGGGCGATTGGACATGTGGGCGTGTTGATTGGATGCGCAGCCAGCCCAGACATTTGGCGCAATCCATGAACAGATTGGCGATGAAGTGGCTACCATAGGCGCCGTCGCCTTTACCCACTTGCACAGTGATCATACCGATGGACTAACCGGTATCTGTGCCGCACAACAGTCGCCGGCCACGGTTTTCTAAACCTCCTGGCAGAGCAGCGGAATACCCGCCTGGCGATAAGGTGTACAATGTGAGGCCTGACCCCGATGCGCAAGGGAGGACTTGTGTGACACTGCCAATTAATTTTTTTATTTCGGAAATGTCGCTATTTGATTCGCTGAGCATTGACGATATAAAGCATATCGAGCAACGGCTTAGCTACAAAGAGCTTGAAAAAAATGCTGTGATCTACCGGCAGGGAACAGAAGGTCGCTCGGTCTGTTTTGTGGTCGATGGAGAACTCTCCATAGTGCGACGCAGTGATGAAGGTGACGTGGTTATTTCGACAGTCGGTAAAGGCCAGTCGGTGGGAGAAATGGCTATCATCGATGGTCTTACCCGCTCCGCCGATGTTATTGCAGCAACGAATACAGCGGTGCTTATTTTAAAGCGAGATGACTTTGACACACTAGTGGAAGAACAGCCCGCTATCGCTGTAAAAGTGCTCAAATCACTGGCAAGAGTGCTCAGCTCGCGTTTACGAGATCGTTCAGAGGATGTTGCCCACTACCTTGTTTCGCGCTAGTACCCACCCCCCCCTTCATGGAATAATCTTGCGATCTGTGCCCAGCGCTGGCCCATAGACAATAGCGTTTAGCAGCAGCCGGTTGGTTCCCAGTGTGGCACCGCGGTACATGGGTTGGTCAGCAAACAATATGACCTGGCCCTTGCCCTTGGGGTCGCGGGTCAGGTACGCCGCGTTGGCGAGACGCTGGGCGGCCTCTGGCCACAGCAACCCGCTCATGCGCAAATTCAATTCATACTTGTCAGGCAGTGATGCCCAACCGATCTTGCGTGCACCTTGGGTATTGTCATCTTTTTCAGCAGCGGCCTGCATTTGCTGCCAGCGATTGGCGGGGATCTTTTCGAAGTTGCCAAGGCGTACCGCTGTCTGTGCTGAACTGTCCGGCAGGAGTATGGGGGCCCTGGCGACCAACACCGGTAGAATCTCTGCGGCGCCAAAGGTAAGCCAGTGTTTCTGGTCGGTGCGACCACTCAATATCGCACCCTGGGGCATAAACAGTTTTTGCCAGCTATCCTGCCTTGCCAATGCCTCCTTTTCAGGTGCCTCCTCGCTGGTGGGCCAGGGGTAGCTGAGCTTTTCCGCCACTATTCTTGATCGAACCTGGTCAAAGTCCAGGCCGGGATTGAGCGCCTGCCATTCGCGCTGCACAGCCAGGTCGTAGCTTGCCTGGTCCTCGAAGGTGTCGGTGATCTGGCGCACCCGGGTGAATTCGAGATTGGCAGCGGTGAGCGCCGCCGCCGCACCCTTGACCGCAATCAAGGTGCCGCCTGCCTCCACCCATGCCCCCAAACTATTGATCGCTGCCTCGTTAAGTCCGCCCGCGTGCATATGCGGAATAACAATCACATTGTAGCGGCGCAAATCCAGGCTACTCAACTCTGCCTGGCCCAGGTGTGAATGTCGAATACCCAGGTAGCGATCAACGCTGTTCCAGATAAACCCGACATCGGTGGTATCAATTGTGCCGCGCGAGACAATGGCCAGCCGCGGTGCTTCAAGCAAGGGGAAGTAGCGCCCGCCGATATCGGGCAATTCCCCGGGCCCGGCGCCGCTGTTGAAGTTTCTGACGCTAACGCTCAGCTCCGTCGCCAGAGCCGTTACCGTCTCACTCACTGAACCTTCAAAAGTGCGGTTGTCGTTTCTGTACACCACTACCGAGCCGCGCGTGACGCTGGCGCCGTCCAGCCTGGTGGCTTTGGTCAACACTCGTACCCGTAAACCCAACTCCATGGCACGGGCGGCAAAACTGACCGAGTGATCATCTTCGCCCTCTACAATGTAACCCAGTGCATAGTCGCCTGGTTCGATTGTGTCGGGCGGTGACTGGGTATAGGGCAGCAGGTTTTTTTGCAGGTTTGCCGGTACGGTCCAGGCCTGCAGGCCAAACTGCATGGTGAGGTTCCAGGCGGTGACGTCGTCCATGGTGCTGCCATCCCCGCGCAGCAGGCTTTCGCGTTCCTTGCGCAGGGTGTCGTCGCTAATGTGCGAATCAAATTCCAGCAGGGCAGCAAGCAGTCTGGCTTCGGGCTGGCGGTTGGGAATCACCAGGCTGCCGCTGGGAATTACGGCCCTGGTCTGGGTGTGTCCCAGTTGGTCCACGGCGTTTTTCACCGGGATGTCGCTGCTGGCCCGGTATATTTCAAAGCCCTGCAGGTTCATGGCATCGACAAAAGCATCCAGTCGTGAGCGGTTTTCCGTCGGCAATACCACGAAGCTTCGCTTAGCGTAGGGGCCGCTGGCGGAAAGCACCAGGCGGCGGTCCTTGAGTGAATCCTGGTAAATCTCCCTGGAGTTGCTGGCCAGTGTGTGCAGATTGCTGAGTGTGCTGGTCAGTTGCCGATGTACCGCGCTGCGATAGGTTTCAATGCGACCATTCTGTTGCCGCACGCCGTCCTCGGCGAAACGCGCCTGTTCGTACAGTATGTTGATAGCGCCACGATACTGGGAGTAGGTGGTATAGCCTGGATAGAGGTCGTCAAATTCTTCGCCATTAAACCAGGGCCAGGCCTGGGCATCAAAAGCTTTGGCCTGGTCGGCGGCAAATACCTCGTTCCAGCGCGCCAGGCTAGCAGAGAAATGGGCATTGATGGGCTGGCGGGGGGGTGAGAAATGGTATTGGTCCTGCGCGCCCATCTCGTGACTGTCGATAACCAGTTGCGGGTACCAGCTGTTGATCGCTGCCACTTTGCCACGCGATTCCGGTTGGGTGCCGTAGATGTAATCGCGGTTCAAATCGAAATAGTAGTGGTTGCCGCGGCCCCAGGGCCAGTAGGCCTTGTGCAATAGCGATTGGTCGTCGACATTGGGCGTGACACTGCGGGTTTCCTGCAGGGCCTTGACGAAGCGGGCGCGACCATCTGGATTCATGGAGGGATCGATGAGAATTATGGATTGTTCCAGTAGCGCCTGGGTGGCGGGGCCCTGGTCGGCCACCAGGTGGTAGATGGCGGCCAGTGCCGCGTCGGCACCGGAAGACTCATTGCCGTGAATGGAGTAGGCCATCCACGCCACCGCGGGTAGTCGCTGGATGATTTGTTCGGCCTGCGCTGTACTGAGGCCGCGTGGGTCTGCCAGTGTAGCCAGGTCGGCTTTTACGGCGTCAATGCGAGCCAGGTTCTCCGGTGTGGATATTGCCACATAGTAGAGCGGCCGGTTTTCATGGCTGCGCGCATATTCGAACAACATGGCTCGATTGCTGGCGCCACTGATTTGCGTTATGACCGCAACGATTTGCGCCGGAGTTGCGGTTCTTTCTCCTACTGGAAAACCCAAAATATCGCCCGGGTCTGGTATGGCGTCGTCGTAGTCTCCTGTAAGCAGGCGCTGGTGGTACTGTAAATCCTCAGTGCTGGTGGGGCCCAGCAGTTGCTGGGCATGGCTTGCAAAGGCAAAGCAAAGGGCAGACGCAAGTAATGCCCGGACAGCGAAATTCATGTGGTTCTCTTGTGCTTAAGGGTTCATGGGGCAGTTTCCACAGATGACATAGGCGCCCTGTGGATCATTGAGTTTGCCGAGAAATTTTAAATCCTGGCGGATCTGCCTGGTAATCCTCGATAGGGGGTCGATACCCAGGGGCGATTTCAGAACCGGCAGCTGTGCCATAAGCTCCCGTAACAACATGTCCTGGGTGCTCTGCTTCGGCTCCACGTACCAGACGGAATAATCTTCTACTTCGGCCAGTGCCGCGGCGGCGGCGATGGCTTGTTCCAGGTCGCCCAGGTGATCAACCAGCCCCAGTTCCAGGGCGGCTTCACCGCTCCAGACACGGCCCTGGGCGATTTCATGCACGGCCTCGGTGGTCATGTTTCGACCCCGCGCGACACCGGCAAGAAATTCACGATAGCCAGCTTCAATGACTGACTGGATAACTTCAGCGGCCAGTGGAGAAATTCCCCGTTCCAGGCTGGCCCCACCCGCCAGCGGTGTAGTGGAAACACCATCGCTGCTAATGCCGTAACGGGCCAGGGTTTTCTCGAAGGTGGGAATAACCCCAAAAATACCGATAGATCCGGTCACGGTGGTGGGCAGGGCCCAGATCTCATCGGCGGTGGCAGAAATCCAGTAACCACCGGAGGCGGCCACCGAAGCCATGGAAGCCACCACGGGAATGCCATTTTCCTGGATATACTCCAGTTCACGGCGGATAATCTCTGATGCTGTTTTGCTGCCGCCACCAGAGTCGACACGCAATACTATCGCCTTCACATCTGCGTCATCGTAGGCCTGGCGAATCAGTTCGGTCAGTGACAAACTGCCAATGGTACCTGCCTCGGCGTGGCCATCAACGATGGTGCCCACGGCGGTAATTACGGCAATTTTGTTGGCCTTTACTTTTTCCGGGGTTCTGGCCAGGGCCAGATAATCCATGAAGCCGATGCCGCGATAGTCGCCGGTTTCCTCGTCCTCACCCGTCAATTCCACCAGCATGGCACGGCTTTCATCATTGGTAACGAGCTTGTCTACCAGACCGGTAGCCAACGAAATCCGGGCGAGATTGCCCTCTGACTCAGCCAGTAACCCCGGTATGTTCTGCATGGCCTCATCAATGCTGTTCTCGGGTAATCCCCTGGCAGTTTCAAGTCCACTGGTATAGGCGGCCCACCAGTTGTTGAGGATGCCCATCCGGGCCTCCTTGTCTTCATCGGACATACTGTCGCGGAAGAAAGGCTCTACCGCCGATTTGTATTTGCCAACCTTGAACAGGTTGATCGATACGTCAAAATTCTCCAGCAGGGTTTTGTAGTAGGTTCGGTACATACTAAATCCCTGGGGCAGGGCAAAACCCTCGGGATTCAGCAATACTTCATCGGCCTGGGCGGCCAGCAAAAGAGAGGATTGGTTGTAGCTCATGCCGGTGGCAACAACGCGCTTGCCAGAGGTTTTGAAATCAGCGATAGCGTTGGCGATACGCTGCAGTTTCGGCAGCAGGCCACCTTGCAGTTCATCCAGGCGCAGTACCAGCGACTGGATGCGATCATCGTCCCTGGCCAGTGCCAGGGCATCGATAATGTCTTTTATCAGCGTTTCGTCGGGCTTCTTCCGACCCTGCAGTAAGGCCTTAAATTCCAGGGCGGTTTTTTGCTCCACCAGCAGGCCGCTGGGATTGAGCACCAGTGCACCGCCATCGGGAATTTTTGGTCCCTGTCGTGCACCGATGGCGACGACTACGGCAATAATCAAAATTAGTGAGAAAATACCAAATACCAGGGTCTGGGCGGCTTTCAGTGAATTCCACAGGAATCGCAGCCAGCTGCGGGGAGAGAGAATATTCATAGCAAAAAGGTCACTCTTTGAAGTATCTATGAACCTTAGTCGCTTGCGCTGGTGGTTTCAATTCTCTATAGGGGTATTTGCTCGTTTTTGTGGGGAATTAGTACCGCGGCCACCACTAGACAGACCAGCGCGCCGATGCAGAGCCACTCGGCGGCGGCGTAGGTGCCAAAGGCATCCAGGCCCAGGCTGAACATGGCGGGACCGATGGCGCTGGCAAATACCATGATGGCGGAGCAAAGACCGGTGATCTCGCCCAGGTGCAGGGGGCCAAAGTTGCGAATAAAGGCGAGATTGGACGTGATGGACCACAGGCCGCTACCGACACCGAATCCGGCGACCAATAGCCAGTAGCCCTGTTCGGTATGCAGGTTAACAAGCCCCAGGGCGCCGATGATGAAACCGACTAACATCACCACCATGAATGGCTTGAGGCTGCGCGAGTCCGCCAGCCAGCCGGCGTAGAGGTTGGTGGCGGTAGACACTATTGCTGCCGGCAGGAAATAGGCAAATGCCTCAGTGGCGCTGCGTCCAGCCTCATTAAAAATAGATACGATGTGAAAAGTGACGGCAGTGGCAAACAGCGAGTGCATGCTCAAACTCAGGCTGATCAACCAGAAAACCGGGCTGCGCCGGGCCTGTTCCAGGGTGGCGCTGTCTACAAGGTTGTTGCTGGCGGCGTGTTCTTCATCGCTGCGACCGTCTATTTTTACACCGCAGGAATCGGGATTGTTGCGCAACAGCAAATGTGCAGCCACGCTGAATACCATACAGGCTACAGCCAGTTGCCATAGCGCTACACGCCAGTCACTGGCCGCAATTAACCAGGCCAGGCCCAACGGCGCCAGGGAAAAGCCAAGACTGACAAAGACACCGCGAATACTGCATACCAGTGCGCGACGCTTTTCAAACCACAGTAACAATACATTGGCCGAGGCACTGGTCAGCACACCCTGGCCAAAAAAACGCACCCCAAAATAACCCACCATGATAAAAAAGAAACTGGCCACCGGGCCGCCACCAAAGGCGCCAGCAAAGCTGCCGGTAGCGGAGATGAACAGCAACATCAGTCCCAGCGCCAGGCTCGCCAGCGCCACCATCAAACGGCCACCCAGGCGGTCGTACCAGCGGCCCGCCCGGGTCAGGAACAGGGAGGAGCCCACGGTGCCTACCAAATAGGCCATGGAGAGCTGGGTGCGGCTCAAGCCCAGCGCCTCCATAAGATGGTCGGTAAATACCGCCATGCCCATGGTCTGGCCGGGGATACTGAACAGGAAGCCCAGCGTGCTCAACAACCAGATTACCCAACCGTAAAAGAAGGGGATTCGGCGTATGTCAAAGGGCCAGTCAGGGCGTGGCTGGAGCACTGATTTCACTGGCAATTTACTGCTTTTTGCACCATTATGCGGTTCGACTTTTGAGTATGTTTTTTACAGCTTAGGTATCCTGCAGGAGCAACCATGAAACTTGGTGTTATAACTGTCCCCGTCATGGGATATACGCTGGCTACCGCACTGCTATTAGGCGGTTGCGGCCAGTCTGATACGTCCCACGAGGAGTCAGCTGCGCTGGCCGCGTCGGAGAGCGCGCAGCAGAATACCCCATCCTATCCGGTCAGTGATAGCGCGGTGGGCATGCGGGTAGACGATTTTCAGTTGATAGACCACACCGGCGCCGCCCACCAGCTCTATTATTACGACGATGCCTCGGCCATTGTGTTGATGACCCAGGGCAACGGTTGTCCCATCGTTCGCAACGCGATGCCGGCCCTGCGTGAAGTACGTGATGCCTATGTTGACAAGGGCGTGGTGTTCTTCCTGCTCAACTCCAATCTTCAGGACAACGCCCAGACCATTGCTGCCGAGGTGGAAGAATTTGGCTTCGACCTGCCTGTGCTGGTTGATGAAAACCAGCTGGTCGGTGAGTCACTGGGGGTGACCCGCACCGCCGAAGTGTTTGTTATCGACCCCACCAGCAAGAAGGTGGTGTATCACGGTCCGGTTGACGATCGCTTGAATTACCAGACCCAGAAAGGGGAGGCC
>Ga0114950_10000051_pt1 | contig 57972 bp, 54 predicted proteins | sample N075metaG_FD_83503 | JGI IMG/M metagenome (GOLD analysis project Ga0114950, IMG submission 83503) | Deep subsurface microbial communities from Kermadec Trench to uncover new lineages of life (NeLLi) - N075 metaG | ecosystem: Environmental > Aquatic > Marine > Ocean trench > Sediment | place...
AGCTTCCTGAATTTTTCGTTCGCGGAGCACGCGGTCGTCGCCCGCTTCTGCCTCGATTATTTTTTGCACCGCCGGGTCGAGGATGACCTGACCCACCAGCGCACCGCGATGAGACAAGTCCGGTCCAACCGTCGCCTTGCGTCGTTGCCGGAAATGCACGCGCAAGACCCGCGATACCTTTCGGTACGCGATTTCCGGGTCCATGTCCGGTTGTACAATCGAGCTAAGCAACAAGGGCTCACTGTAACGAAGCAGAGTATTGCGACCGTGTACGAGGCTCGCAAAAAGCTTTCGCGTTCGCCCCATTACGTCCCAGTCTTCAGAAAACAACAGTTTCAGAAGCGAGCGCTCTTTGTCGGGCGAGCGACCCCAATAGATTGCGACTGGCACCAGCAGCAGATCTTTTCCGTCTGTTTCAAGCCCTGCCTCTACCAACCGGCTTAGTCGCGTCGATCCCTTATGACTGCGCCGACGAAAAATAAAACCTCGCATACGGCGCAATACGAGATTGCTTGCGTTTTCCCTGGCATTGGCAAACGAAAGCGCAGCCGTTGGCGAGGGCAGGCCGCTCTTCTGACAGGCGCGCTCGAGCGCGAGCGTATCCACGAGCCCGCCCGACTCCAGCACATAGCAAACGACGGCGTTGCTTTCGTTCAGGAGTTCAAGCGGATTCTCGGGCTGTATGACAGGCCTCGCCCAAGCCGAAAAGACCTTTCCGGCGAGCCAATATAAAGGCCCGAACAGGAGGCGCAGAAACTTCAATTAGTCAGTCGTCCGTATCGTCTTCTGATTCGTCGAGGGCAAGCTCTGATTCTGCGATGGCCTGATCGGTTCTATCCTTGCTGTCCATCAACTGGCCTTCGACCGCATTCGCTTTGTCGAGGGTTCCAATAAGCGGATCAAATATGGTTTCCTGGTCCTCTTCGGCTTCGTTGCTCTCGTCAGCGCTATTACCACCGCCGCAACCAACCAGGGTCAGGCACATAGCTAATATTAGTGTTTTCATATTTACTCCTAAGCGGATTCCCGAGCGGATATCCTATTGATGAATTGTTCGAGAAAGAAGTTGATTTCGACGATATTATTTGTCAGGCGATGGTCACCATCGAGCAAATGCAAGGTGGCAGCACACTCTCCGGCATATCGGATGCTGTTCTCGGGCGGGACGATATCGTCGCCCCAGCCGTGCACTATCTCAAACGGTATCCGCGGCGGAATCGGTGTCAGCTCCTCGTAACCGGGCATATAGAAAGCCGGCGCCAGAACAAACAAGCCAGCAGCAGCGACTGGCGTTGCAGCGGCCGTGGCGACATGTCCACCCATGCTTGAGCCCACCAGAATAATGTCGCCGCTTATGCTTTCGCAGGCCCCTATCAGTTTGTCGACACGCTCTGTTGGATCGGCAATGCCCTGGTAGTCAATGCTATCGATCGCGCACCCCAGGCCCATTGCCATCCCGGACATCGCCTGAATCTTGCTTCCCCACGGACCGCTTTCGGAACCGTGGGAGAAAACGATTGTTGGCAGACTCATACCAGAATACCGTCTCCGGCTTCGCACATGTCTTCCAGTTGCCGTGCAATCAGCCAGTCTCGATCCTGTCCCCAGAACGCCGCATTATCGACAATGATATTTGGCACGCCCCACAATCCAAGCTCGGTCAGGCTGTCTCTGTTGGCAACGACTTTTTCCCGCCAGCATTCATCTGCAAGCGCTTCAAGAACGTCCGGCCAAAACAGTCCGCAGCGCTCGGTCACGGTGCGCATGCCCTCATCTGTCGCGACATCGATTCCTTCGGCCCAAATTCCGCTGCCGGCCGATAGCACGAACTGGCGCTCCTTGCCTTCAGATTTCGCATAATAGAAAACGGCGATGCAACGTTCCGCACCCGCCCCCACCGGGTCATGCAGATTGCCGAATGGAATACCTAAACGACGAGCTTCACGACAGGCGTCTTTGGCGATGTACAGGAGTTTGGTATAGGGCGCCGGCACGCCCCGCATAACCATCGGTAAAATGGGCTTGATCTCCAGCCGAACGCCAAATGCATTCGTGATGTCGAACATTCGTTTGAGCGCGATGTAGGAATACGGGCTGCGGAAGGAGTGATACATATCGATGGCCGGCAAATTACTGGAGCTCGCAGGTACCGCTGCTGGCAAATGCAGTTGCATGGTTTGCGACAAAGACTGCAGCTCCGCGATCGGCTCAGAACCACGACGTGCGCCAAGCGAATCCAGACGATTACAAAGATACATAAGGCGGTCTGCACCCCAATACCATTCGCCTGCGTATAGCATCATTGCACTGCTGTAGTGCCCAAGCTTTCGCAGCAACAACTGGTTTTTGGAAATCAGGATGTTTGTCTCGATTTGGTCGGGCTTGGTATGTGCTACGAGGCGTGCAGCACCCTCGATGTCGCCTCTCCAATACACACTGAGTGCGCCGTGTATGGTTTCAAGAAACTCCTGGTCAGGCTGTTCGCCGGCCAGAAAATCGAGAAGAGCTCGTCTGTGTTCGACGACCGGTGTCTCGCCTCTATCGAGAAACGGAATACCCAATTCGCTGGCAAGCAATTTGCAATCCCTTGCTGCGTATTCCGACAGCATGCCAGGCTCGGGCATAAACTCACCGCTGAGTGCCTGACTTAAGTAGATGCGCAAGTCGACTTTGTAGTTCTCCGCGACGAGCTGCAAGTAATGGCTCAGCAAATAGGAATATGGATCGTCGAGTTGCAGAAACACGTGGATTACATGTTTCTTGAACGTGAGCAGCCTGCGCGCTTCCACCATGAACCGCCTGAACTTCTGATAGCCCGGGGCGAGGATCATGCGCAAATACAGTGAGCGTATTTTTCGTTTCATTCTATTTTGTCATCCCATGCGTCTGACGGCTTCCAGAGCAATTCATCGAGATCCGGCTGCCAGCGAAATTTTTTCATATTGACCTTGCCACCACCTACCGTGACACCCTCCATCATAAGACGTTTGGCCTGTTCATCAAATTGGTCGCTACCTTGCGCAAACGCGATTTTACCCGATGCGGTAATGACCCGGTGCCACGGCACGTCGTGTCCGGAGGGCAGATTGCGTAACGCGTAGCCCACCTGCCGCGCGCCCCGGCGAATGCCGGTAATGGCGGCGATCTGTCCATAGCTGGCGACCGAGCCACGGGGGATATCCCGGATCGTGCTCCAGATACGCTGCATCCGTTGCAGCGTCTCAAGTCCCGGGCTCACGTGGCGACCGGCTTGGCCTTGCCAAGACCGAGGCGGGCCTGAATTTCACGCTTTGCCTCACTGAGCACAGTGTCCTGGTCCAGGCTATCGAGTATCTCCCTGACCACCCGCTTCGGGCCTCCTTCACCCCAGGACTTGCCTTGGGCCAGATATTCAGCGGCGATCCGGCCGACAACGTAGGTACTGTAGTAAGCGACAGCACCCTGGGCGCTGGCAGTGACGACAGTCGACAGACCCACTGTACCGATTTTCAATGCGCTTGACACAAAATGCAGCGCCCAAACGGTTCCCATCAGCACGGCCGCCTCGGCAACGATTACCCGCACGAGCGAGCCTGCCTCGTTCTTGCTAACCGGCAAGTCGTAAACACGAGACAAGTGCATGACCATCCCGACATCAATAAATGCGGCGGCAAACAGATCCGCTACCGGGATCGGATTGAACGCGACAGCAATACCTTTCGCTACGCAATAGGATCGGACCAGCTTGTCACCAATTTCACGTCTCGCAATCAGTATGCGTCTGCCAACCTGGTCACTTAAGGACGCGGCGAACAGGCTTGCGTTTAACGCGGCAAGGGTTTTTCCTTCTGCCTCGAATATATCCCACAGGCGAAGTTTCAACGCTTCGACGGACGCCTCGCGTTGCCGCTCTGATGTCGTTTCATTGCCGTCATCGCCAATCTCCACCACTGTTTGCGGCCGCGGGTGTGCAGCCACCGCGAGAATGTCGCTGGGCTGCACCAGGCCTGCAACCCTGGACTCGATGGAGCTCTGTAATGACTGCAGTTCGTCTGCGGTGTACAGGTCGGCCTTGTTCAATGCGACAACGACGGGGCGACCCTGGCCAAGCAATACCCGCAACGACTGGAGTTCGCTGTCGGTGATGTCTCCATCGAGCACGAAGATGACGAGGTCGGATCGTTGCGCCACTTCTTTGGCCAGCGACTCCCGCTCCTCGCCGCCGGCTTCGTCGAGACCGGGTGTGTCAATCAGGAATACGCCGCCAGCCTCAATCTCTGACCATTGCGCCATTGCGGATGACCTGGTTTCACCATGCAACGGACTGGTCGCGAATTTTTCTTCGCCGATCAATGCATTTAACAGAGAAGACTTTCCTGTACTGACGCGGCCGAACGCGGCAATGTGCAGATGACCGTGCTGCAGCTTGTTGAGCATTGCCTCGACTGCGTCATAGTCGTGTGCCAGCGATTCGCGGATGCCCTCCGGCAATCGCGAATCGTCGATCAGGTCGCGCAGGCTTTCGCTGGCCAGGTTGAGGTGCCGAGAACCTGCGTCGTCAGCTGTCGTCTCGTCCTTTTTCCTTGTCCATCGCGATACTGACCACTTGCCGAACACCCGCTTCAATATGTTCACTGATCCCTTCCTCGAATTCTCTGGCGGCTGTTTCCGAATCGAATTCGCCGTGCTTTGTTAGAGTCATGACCAGGCTTCGACCCAGCGCATCGAATATCAGGCCGTAGGCTACCGCATGAACGAGCCCGCCAGCGACTGTCCCGATCCCCGGGAACGCTTTCAGGCCGTTTCCAGCGACGGCAAGGCTGAGCGGCAGCACTTTTCCGGCGCGAGATTGGCTTAAGGTAAGAAAGTCCTCGATATCAAGGTCGCGTGGTGCAACCTCAAACAAGCGACACAGCTCTTTGGTCATGCTGGTCCCAATATAGCCCTGGACGATGACGTCAGTGCCCGGGCTGACGGCCGCCATCGCACCGATAACCGCCTTGCGTGTGGCATTGCGAATGATCTGCTGAGATCGTTCCTGCCGATATTGACCTTCCGCCTTTGCAAGTTTGTCCGCGGTGAGATGAAACACCGCGCGATCTCGTCTCGCATCCAGAGACGAAGCTCCATCATTGAGCAGTTGATTGATTGCAACGACCAATACACCGATATCGGCCGGCCGGCGCCGCCTCGTTACCTCCTCGGACCCATCCGGATCACGCCGGACGACATCGACTTCGCCACCGGCAGAGACGGCTACCACGCGATCGCGTGAAAACTCGCTGCCCAGATCACTCAATTGATCCAGCAGTCGTTGCATCAGCATGGCCTGGTCATCGCTGGAATAACGGTCGGACTTGTTAAGCACCAGTACGAATGGTTTGTCGAGCTCGAGCAGCCAGCGGACTGATTCCGCTTCTGCTCGAGTCAAATCACCGTCGCAAACAAACACCACAAGCTGCGCGCGCCGCGCTTCTTCCACCGCGTCTGTATCGTGATCTGAAACATGGCCGCCGGTGCCCGGCACATCAGTAAGAAGAATTTGCGTGCCCCGGTCATCACGCCATCGGTAATGCCGAACGTCGGTTGTCGATCCCGCTACCGCATCAATCACCACATCTGCTTCCGGCACCAGGGCTTTAATCAACGAGCTTTTGCCGGTGCTAACCTCGCCAAAGAAGCAAAGGTGAACAGACCCTGAGTCCTGCCGGGACGCCAGCTCTTGCAATTCCGCTTGCGCTTCGCGCACGTCAACACCGGCTGATTGTGCGTCCTTGATTCGCTCCTCAATATCGCCTCGATTCAACTTAGAGCTCGAACGTGGAGAGGATTTCGGCGAGCGACGCACGACCAGGCGCAAAACCAGCCACACGGCAGTAACCACCAGCGCCAGCATGACGCCAACGTAGCCATACAACAGTAAGCGGGGGCCCTGGACGAGCCTGTCCCAGACATTGAGTGCGGACTCGGTGACGAACAGCATCGCGGCGATGGCGATGACAAAAACAAGGACAACGAATATCCCTATCGCAAGTCTTAGAAATCGATCCAGTTTCATCGCCGGTATTGTAACCCGACGTAAGGGCTCAGATCATGAAGCCGAGATCTCGTAGGGCAAAGTTGTCAATGCTCGGCGCGACGATATCCAGGTCCTGGTCCGGAATACCGAACCAGTTCGCGAGCGTCGCCGCATATTGATCTGCAGATGTCGTTGGGATCAGGCGTCCGCCGCCAACATCATCGGCACCATCGAGTTCGAGACTGGGGAAGGTGCCGTAAATATCACGGCCGAACACAGCATCACCGATGATCAGTTGATTACCACCCCAGGCATGATCGGTGCCATCGCCATTTGAGGTCAGTGTCCGCCCGAAATCCGATTGCGTAAAGCTGGTGACGCTATCGGCAATTCCGAGCTCGACTGTCGCATTGTAGAACGCGGTCATTGCTTCACTAACGCCACCCAATAGTGCCGGCTGGTTCATTACCTGGTCATCGTGAGAGTCAAAACCACCGATTCCGACAAAGAACACCTGGCGTTGCATCGCGAACGTATCGCGTACAGAGATCAGCCGCGCAACTGTTCGCAACTGATTGCCCAGCGGCGTCAGCGGAAACACTGTGTTGAGTGCAGGAGCGTCGTTCAGTGCGCCATTGACGAGATCTGCCGTCGCGACAGCGCGGCGTTGCACTTCGGCAAAACCACGTTCATAGATCGTATCGTAATTGGCATTGATTACCCGCTCGAACGCGAGCCGCTGTTGGTAAAAGATATCGTTCGGATCACCGGAGTTCGAGAAACTCGAAAACTCCAGTGGCCCGTTACTGCCTATAACATAGGCAACCGTTTCCTCCGCAGACTGCAAGAGCGAGTTACCGGATAACGATATGTTGGTCGCCATCTGCTGGTCTGTCACGTTTATGCGAATCAGGTCGGCCACTCGGCCAGCCCATCCGGTCTTGCTTACCGTTGCACCCCTCAACGAATTCCATTGATCCTGCTGATCGTTATGCGAAAAAAGCTGTGGCGGTAATTTGGCCGAGCCGTTGAAGATGTCCGCCTTGGTCGTTGGCTGGATCAGTGGTCCGATATTGCAGATGATCGCCGCGCGACCGCTTTCGAACAATCCTTGCAAACCAGACATTGATGGATGCAGGCCATAATCCGTTCCATCTGCCGTTACGGGATTTATCGCAAGAAGATCCTGCTGCGCTACCGCCATGTTCTGCCGCGACGCCGCGTAGACACTGTATTCCGCATTGCTGCGCGGGATGAGCATATTGAATGAATCATTTCCGCCATGCAGGAATACGCAAACCAGGGCTTTGTAGTCGGGGAAAGGCGCCGTCGTGCCGACCACTTGCGAGAACGCAACTCCGGGATAACTGCCAATAGCGGCCGTCGCTGCAGCAGCGCTTGTTGTTGCCAGGAATTCGCGTCGATTGAGTTTTTTCATTTCCTTATCTCCTGATCTATCGCTGATACGCGAATTCTGGTGACGTGACCACAAAGTAAATGGCTTCTGCCGTACGGTTTGCGGTGTCCACCGTATCGATGCGGTCAATCATGCCGATCATTTCGGTTCTAAGAACATCGGATACTGTGCCACCAAGGAGTTTGTCGACAACCATGTCGACCAGGGCGTTGGTGTCAGCAGCTATCGCCTGTTCCTCGCTGATGTCGATGAAGACGTCGTCCTCTTCCAGATCCGGGTTCGCTGAGTTGAGGCCAAAACAGAGCAGCAAGAAATAGTTGGTAATAAACGTATTCTGATATTCAGTGGCAATCTCCAGTTCCGGAGCGACAAAGCTACTGTTGCGAATCTCCCCTGCCGGCGCAAAGAACGGACTGAAAAAGTTGAAAACATGCGCCGCCTGTAATGGCCCCTGGCCGAAGATGTAATAGGACGCAACCAGCGGGTATTTTCCACTCGCGGAACTGCCGTTATAAGCACGCCATAATTGAGTGAGTCTGATCAGCGGCTCTTTGATCTTGCCATCGATCTCCATGGGCATCTCGGGTCGCGCTTCATCGTCCATCAGGATGGCTTTGACGACAGCCCCCAGGTCACCGCGAACACCGAAGCCGTTGTTGTCGAAAACGGCGCCAACTCTGAGTATGTATCCGGGCGACGGATTACTGGTCACGAGTCGCTGGATCAGGCGGATCGCAATAAACGGTCCGACGTTGGGGTGATTGAATACATTGTCCAGCGCAGCGTCCAGGTCCTGATCGCCTGTTTGACCGGCTGGCACCATCAAGCCATTCAGCAACTGCTTTTCGCCGCCGTCATGAAAAGCGGGATACAACTGCATCGGTATAGTTTGATTGATGCGGTTTCGTCGAGCCTGCTCGAAACTCGGCGCACCCGCGTAACTCCAACCGGTGTAGATGTGCGCGAAGCCCTCGATGATTGCCTGGTCGTAAGTTGGAATCGGTTGATTCTGACCGTCAAGCAGGTCGCTGCCATCTGCGTTCAATTCTACCAGGCCGATCGAGAATAGTTGCATTAGCTCTCGTGCATAGTTTTCATCCGGTCGAATGTTGAGAGCAGGATTGGGTTTTTCGTTACCCAGCATACTCAGGTAGACGCCCATCGCCGGATGCAGGGTGACGCGCCCAATGAGGTTGCGATAATTACCGAACGCTTCCTGGGTCAGCATGTCGTTGTAGCTTGCGAGTGAATACGGTGCATCAATCAATGCGCCAAGTTGCGATACAACCATGATCTCCGACAATGCGAATGCCACCCGCTGGCGCAATTGATCCGGCTCGTTGATTGCGTTGCGAAACCAGATATCGACACGATCAACCTGCAGTTCCGCCATGTTTGATGGTTGGGGAAGATTGTTCAGATGGGGGAGCTGCAAGGACATCGGCATCTGCATCTGCTCGTCTATCCAGGCCTCAATGCCCATGGCAATAACACGTTGTGCTTCCGCCTGCGTTGCGCCAAAGGTTGCCTGGTTTAGTAGCTGAAAGGCTTCCGCCTTTGTGACCGCCGGCGGCGGTGGCGGTAGTGGAGGCGAGTTGCCAGAGGAGCCGCCGCCACAACCGGCCAGCGACAAGCCGATTGAGGCAATAAGAGACAGCAGTTTTGTTTTGTTCATGAGTTTATCCGCCTTACTTACGCTGCGCTTGCAAGTATTCCACTTGCTCTTGCGTCAAGAGCTTGCGCAGCCTAATCAACATCCTGACTTGCAGTTGCTTTACCTGGTTTTCGGCAAGCAATGCTTCTTCGACACTCTTTAGTACTTTATCTTCATCAATTGGCGATTCATCCAGACTTGACAGCGTCTTCATATAGGCTTCGCGGAGATCCCATTCATGCCCCGCAATACTTGCCTGAACTTCAACGACCGCCTTTTTGATTGCTGTAAATTGCTCTTTGGTCAAACCCAGCTCATCCTGATGTTCCAGGATAATATTGGGCGCAAATAATTTACCCTTGAAGACATCCTTTTTTCCCGGCAAGCCATCGGCCTGCGCAACAGATGCAATGAGGCTCAGGAAAACCAGCAATAACGGTATTCTCAGCAAAGATCTCTTACTCATAACAACGTTTCTCCGTTCAGGTCGGTTGACACAGGAATCTCTGGAATATCCTGATATATGTCGATCAGGTGCTGCGGCATCAGGACATCACTGGGCGCGCTCCACAAAGTGGTATTCATCATTCCCGCTGCGAGCCCGAAGTCCGGCAATTCCTGGCGCCCATCCGGTGGCAACATGCCAAGAACGATCGCGACCAACGCCACTGAAGCTGCAATGCCCGTGACCATCCTGTAGCGTCGTTTTTCCACCAGGAATCGCGCTTCCGCAGCCGCCCATGTTTCATCGAATCCGGGTACGGATTTCGAATCTCGTTTCGAGATCGACTCCGCGACGGATTTGCCCAATTCTTTTTCGCTCGTATTCATTTCAATTCGACTCTTCGCTCGTTAAGTGCTGTCCTCATTAAACGTTGCCAGCTTGTCCGCCAACGCTTTCTTCGCCCTGTCATAGTGAACCCGTCCGGTGCCCACTGTTACGCCCATTACGGCAGACGCCTCTTCAATGGTCATGTCTGCGCAAAACACCAATTCTGTGATATCACGTTGCCTGGCAGGCAACGACTGCACTGCCTGCCAGATATGTTCGCGATCACCGTCGCTTTGATCCTCCTCGGCCCTTGCATCTTGCCTTAGCTCAGCTGAATGGCTCCTGACAATGCGTAAGCGAATGGCGATTTGCCGCAGCTGACTTCTCGAGAGATTTTGCACCACGCCAAAGACGAAAGTCCTGAGGGTCGACTTATTGTTAAATTGAGCACGTCCGCTCAATACCTCTACATAAGCCTGCTGCATCAAGTCCTCCGCCACTGCGCGGTCATAATCACATCGGGACAGTGCCCAGCTGTACAGGGCTGTATGCAAGTCCTGCAACTTAAGCGTTGATACGTGGGGATTGTTCTGCAACGCATCATCGTCCCTCATAACCCCTCCGATATGCTTTGTGGGACAGGAGACAGATGCATATGACAGCAAATGCAGATTTATTTGTCAGGCACATAGATCCACTAAGAATCCACCAAAATAGCGTTGCGGTGCAACAACACAGGTCTTAGTTCTGTTACCTTTCTTGCGGTGAACGGCAACGGCAAATGGCAGTTCTGGATCGACCGCGGTGGCACTTTTACCGACATCGTGGCTGTCCGGCCGGATGGCGCACTGGAAACAGCCAAACTGCTATCAGAAATCCCCGGGCGACACAGCGATGCTGCGGCAGCCGGGATTTCAGAGATTCTGCAGCGTTGGGCAGATAACGGTCATGCAGAAGCACCGCTTGAAGCGATCAAAATGGGCACAACGGTCGCCACCAACGCATTGCTCGAACGAAAAGGCGAGCCCACGGTCTTGATCGTTACTCGCGGCTTTGGTGACAGCCTCGCCATTGGTTACCAGAATCGTCCGGACATTTTCGCGTTGAACATTGTGCGACCGCCGGCCCTCTATGCAAGAGTTATCGAAGTAGAAGAGCGCATTGACGCAAATGGCAATGTCCTTGTCGAACTTGATGAGCGGTCGTTATCAGCTGCACTTCAACGGTGCGCCGTCGACGACATTGAAAGCGCAGCAATTTGCCTCATGCACGGTTACGAATACCCGGCGCACGAAAAACGTGTTGCAACGATTGCCAGGCAGTCAGGGCTCAGGCATGTATCCGTATCCCACGAAATCGAGCCCGTAATCAAATTTATCAGTCGCGCTGAAACGACGCTCGCAGATGCTTATCTGACGCCGGTGTTGAGTCAATACGTGCTGCGACTAAAGAGTGAGCTACAAGAGATCGCGACACCGGAGCGCCTGCTGTTTATGCAAAGCAATGGTGGCCTCATTGACGCCGAATTTTTTCGTGGCAAGAACAGCGTACTTTCCGGTCCCGCTGCCGGCGTTGTCGGGATGGTTGAGTCGGCTAAGGCCGCCGGCTTCAAAAAGCTGGTTGGATTCGATATGGGCGGGACATCGACCGACGTTTCGTCGTACAGCGGTGCTTATGAGCGTAGCAACAATTCTGAAATTGCTGGCGTAAAACTGCGCACGCCAATGATGAAGGTGCATACCATTGCTGCGGGCGGCAGCTCGATTCTGCGATTCGAAGATCAACGCTTTCAGGTTGGGCCGGAATCGGCTGGTGCGAATCCTGGTCCAGCTTGTTATCGGCGAGGCGGCCCGTTAACAATCACAGACGCAAATGTCTGCCTCGGTCGCATTCCAGGCCGCTTTTTCCCGCAGCTTTTTGGCGCTTCGGGCGATCAGGCACTCGATAGCAACATCGTGATCAAGCGCTTTGGACAGCTGGCAAAAAAAGTCGGTCATTATGCCGCGACCAAAGCGGATGGCGCAACAGTCGCGGCGGGCTTTATCACCGTGGCTGTCGAAAACATGGCAAACGCGATTCGAAAAATCACCATAGAGCAAGGCGAAGACGTGCGCGACTTCACGCTTTGTTGCTTCGGCGGCGCGGCTGGTCAGCACGCGTGCCAGGTTGCAGACGTTCTCGGCATTCGCACAATCTGGTCACATCCGATGGCGGGCGTGTTGTCCGCCTATGGCATGGGACTTTCCGATATTCGAGTGGAACGGCAACAGACTGTTGAGCTGGATCTCAGTCCGCCCAACGAACAGGCCTGGCGAAAGGTGGCGAAGCGTACAAGCGCCGAATGCGATGCAGCACTCGCACAGCAGAATGTACCGCAGCGCAACCGGCATCTTACCGCAACCCTTGGTTTGCGCGTCGATGGCTCCGACACGGTTATCGATGTGCCACTGAACGATATCGATGCCATGCGTGTATCGTTCGACGCTCTATACCGTCGCCGCTTTGGCACCATCTCAGACAAGCCGAAGCTGATTGTCGCCACAGTGTCGGTGGCAGCCGAGGGAAAAGAAACAACTTTTGCAGAGCCGCTTATTCATAAACGGCAAGTAACGAAGCAGCTGGATACGGTGCAGTCGTGGTTGGGCGACCGGTGGATGAACGTACCCGTTTTCCGGCGCGCTAACCTATCGGCGAGTGTCGCGATCACCGGTCCGGCAATCATCATCGAGGATCACAGTACGACAGTCATTGATCCCGGCTGGTCAGGACGGATCGATCATCACGGTCACCTGGTCCTGAAATCTGACTCGCCTGCCGAACATCGCGCGGATATCGATTCGACTGATACGCCAGACCCGGTGCGTTTGGAAGTCTTCAACCAATTGTTTATGCACATCGCGGAGCAGATGGGTATCGTATTACAGAACACGGCGCATTCAGTAAATATCCGCGAACGACTGGATTTTTCCTGTGCCTTGTTTGATGCGGAAGGACGGCTGGTATCGAACGCCCCGCACATGCCCGTGCACCTGGGGTCAATGGGGGAAAGCGTACGCAGCGTAATCACGAATATCGGTCCGCAGCTTGCCGAGGGCGACGCGATCATGTTGAACTCGCCTTACAACGGCGGCACGCATTTACCGGATATCACCGTGGTCACGCCGTGGTTCTCGCATTCCGATACACCGCTGTTCTACTTCGCATCACGCGCACATCACGCCGATATTGGCGGATCCACACCTGGATCCATGCCATCAGAAAGCACGCACATTGATGAGGAAGGCGTGCTCATCGATAACTTCTTCCTTGTTCGTGATGGCAGGTTCTGCGAAGCAGAGGTGCTGGCGCTGCTGGACGACGCGAAATACCCGGCCAGGAACCCACAACAAAATATCGCTGATCTCCGCGCACAACTTGCGGCCAATCAGCAAGGTATTCGACAGATCGAAAAAACGATCGATCGTTACGGTCTTGCGACCGTGCAGAGTTATTTACGGTTCGTGCGAGAAAATGCCGCCGGTTGTGTGAGGCGCCTGCTCAATTCCCTGACTGACGGCGACTTTCGATACGAGATGGACTCGGGTGAAGCAATCTGCGTAAGCATCTCGGTGGATCAGGATAAACAAGAGGCACTGATCGACTTTTCGGGCACCTCGCCTCAGTCGGAAAGCAACTTCAATGCGCCGGAGGCTGTCAGCAGAGCTGCGGTGCTTTACGTGTTCCGAAGTCTGATCGATGAAAGCATACCAATGAACGAGGGCTGCCTTGACCCGCTCCATATATACATTCCCGAAGGCAGCATGCTGAGCCCGTCCTGGCCGGCAGCGGTCGTCGCCGGCAATGTGGAAACATCGCAATGCGTGACGGACGCCATGTATGGCGCTCTCGGCATGCTTGCGGCCTCGCAGGGCACGATGAATAACTTGAGCTTTGGCAATGACAAGCTTCAGTATTATGAAACTATTGCAGGCGGTGCCGGTGCAGGCAACGGATTCGATGGTGCGGATGCAGTGCAGACTCATATGACCAACTCACGCCTGACAGACCCGGAGGTACTCGAGAAAAACCTGCCTGTGTTGCTCGAGTCATTTTCAATCCGATCCGGATCAGGCGGGTCTGGTCGCTGGCGTGGCGGCAACGGCGCTGTTCGGGTGATGCGATTTACAGAGGGTCTCAGCGCGTCAATTCTATCGAATCACCGGCGAGTAGCCCCATTTGGCATGGCCGGTGGTGAAGATGGCAAGGTCGGCACGAATACGATTATTCGGCATGATGGGACAAGCGAATCGCTGGGCGCTACTGCCACTGTTGAGCTTGGGCCAGGCGACAAGCTCGTCATAGAGACGCCCGGTGGTGGTGGCTACGGTCCCAGCAGCCCATAGAAGCTTCGAGTTGCATTTGAGTTACGCGACCTCCTCAACCACCGGAGCAAATGCCGTTACGGCGATGCGACAACCTGAAATCGTCTGCTGCAACGTCAGGGAGATGTCCTCATCCGTCCCGGCCGGACGGAATGCCAGTAATATGGTCACGCCGCGGTCAGGGTCAGTCAGCTTGCCAACCAGGCCGGTCTCGCACTGCACCACAAATCGGTTGCCGACGAACGCACCGGAATTGGCCAGGTGGGACATATAGCCGTCGACCTGCCCAAGAATGCGTTCTGCGATTTGCGAACCATTTTGTTCGAATACCGCCCATTGCGTGGCACGGTCGATGGCGTTGGTAATGCGCAGGCACAGACGACGGATTGTCAGGCTGGAGAATTTTCGATCCATCTGGCTGCCGCCGCCCAAAGTCACCGAACCACAAACGGTTGAACGGCCCGCCGATTTTCCGGCAATCACATTGAGCCCCGCACGAACCAACCGGTGTGCATCGCCGAGAGATATTTGCAGTGCCGGCTTGAGTTTTCGGGTGATGCCATAGCCCAATTGGTCCAGGTCCTCCCAGGGGCCGTGCGCTCGATCCAGCTTGGCTAAAAGACCTGCAATTGCAGCGCCTGCGACATGCGTTTGCTCATCGTCGGGGTTGCGTTGTAACAGTCGCGGATAGTAGGAAACAATGTGCGAACTGGTGTAACCACTGTTGCGCACGCCGTCCACCGCTTTATCTACAGTGTCCCACGACGTAAGCGGATCCAAAACAAGCATCGCTCCACGACTTCGACAGTATTGCTCTGCGGCCAGAGTGGCTATTGGACCCAGGTCCTCGCCCAGCGCAGGAGGCGGCATATACAAGAGATCGAAATGCTCGATTTGATTCAGCGCAAAAATTCCGGTGCCGCGGCTTTCGGACCCAATTAAATCGTAATCCGACAATGCTTTGCCGTCGGTGCCGCGCTGTGCGAGCTCCATGTAGCCGGCTTCGAAGCCCGATCGGTCTTTCAGGGTAACAATGGGTCTGCCATGTGGCAGTGGCTTGTTCACGCGCGCAAGCCTCGAGTTAATTAATGCGTTGTCCACAGACTTGCTGCTGCCCTCGTCACACGTGATGCGGGTGAATATTTCCTGGTCCTGCACCAGACCTGAGTCCGGCGCGACGCGCTGAATGACAAGATTAAAATGTTCCTCGTCAGACTCGTCAATGCCATCGAAGTCGATCGCGGCGCGAATATTTTCCGTAGACCCGGGTTCCAGTGCGTGTAAGACAAGCACGCCGCCGGACGCCGGCAGGGCCAGCATGGCGCCGCGCGCATTGTTTGCGACGCGGACGATATAGAGCTTTGTTCCACCGTGTTCGAAGAACAAGTTAACGGCCGTGCCGAGACCGCTGTGGTGCCAACTACCACCAAAGCGGCGCCGAAACGCATTGATACTCTCGATGAGGACAGGAGTGTTCAGGGGGCCTCGGAGAGCACGGCCTACGAATGCAGCCGTGGTATCGAATGTAACGGCAATGGGTCGATTCATTGCCGCAATTTCAGTGACCGTTATGCCCTGGTCATTTTCATCTGACAAACCTATCTCCGCGATTCCGAGTCAGATAATTCCAACATGCATTCTAATTACTGTTGCCCTGCTCCATCAAGGTGATTTTTTGTGGGACACTTGGCCTCGAACGCTATGTCACATCCTGACTACATCAGTAAATGGCACCCGCTGCTGGGTGAGAGGCTCGGTAAAGCGGCTCTGGCCACCCTGCCAACGCCGGTTCGGAGCGTCGAGTGCAAGACATCTCACGGCAAAAAGACTATCCACATCAAATGCGACGATTTGACCGGCGACATCTATGGCGGCAATAAAGTACGCAAGCTTGAATATGCACTGTGGCCGGCACTTCGCCGGGGCAAGAAGCGCGTAGCAACTTTTGGCGCGGTCGGATCAAACCACGCGCTGGCGACGGCGCTTTATGCGCGATCCGTGGGGCTTGGTTGCACCTGTTTCCTGTCACACCAGAAAGCGTCTCCGGAAATCGCCGCGACGCTCAATGCTCACCTGGCCATAGAAACGGACATCGTCCGATTTGGCGGCGCTTACGCGAAGCGAATTGCCACGCTGCGCAAGCACCTCTGGAACCGGAACTTCTGGGTCATCCCCGCGGGCGGCTCATCGTGGCTGGGGACGACAGGCTTCGTGAATGCCGGCCTCGAATTGGCTGCACAGATTGAGCACGGAGAGATCCCGGAGCCGGATCGCATCTACATTGCGACTGGCACGATGGGTTCTGCCGTTGGCCTCGCAATTGGCCTGGCGATAGCTGGCCTTGCTACCCGAGTGGATGCGGTTCGCGTATCGATGACCAGCATTTGCAATGAGACGCTTATGCGTCATCTTCTCAGGAAAACAGTTGCAATGCTGGCGCGACTCGACGAGTCGATTTCGATGGAATTGATTAAGAAAACCAATATTCGACTACGACATTCATTTTTCGCTGGCGGATACGCGCACACGAGTACTGAAACTGATGACGCCCTGAAATTCGCCGCAGACAGCCTTGACCTCAGACTGGACGGCACCTACACCGGAAAAGCCATGGCCGCCCTTCTGGCCGATATTGGCGAAACCGCACATGAGCACGTATTGTTTTGGAATACTTACAATTCAAAACCACTGTTGCCAGCGCAAAGCAATGTCGCGCTCGACGCATTGCCTGAAGAATTTCGGAGATATTGTGATGAACGCTCTCAAGAAAAATAATTCCGGTTCAGGCTCGTGGCAATAACAAACTGGATAGCGTTGTTCAGAGGCATCAATGTTGGCGGCAACAACATATTGCCAATGAAAGATTTGCGGACATTGCTTGAAAAACTCGGGTGTGAGAATATAAAAACTTACATTCAAAGTGGCAACGTTGTTTGCATGCACTCGACGCTATGAACGACTTAAAGGCCGACACCGAGTCCTTTTCACTCCTCGGACGAGCGTTCTTCCTGCATGCGCCTGACGGCTTCGGACGCTCGAGGCTGGCCGCCAAAGTAGAGAACTTGCTTGGCGTCAGCACAACTGCCAGGAACTGGCGGACGGTGACCAAAATCCTGGATCTGGCGTAATAAGCATTCGTCTACTACCCTCTAACTAATGCGACTGAAAAAAATAATAAAATGGATTTTTGTCGGTTTGGGTGCTGTTCCGGGAATGGCACTGCTCTGCGTGCTGGCGATCTATATTTTGATCGGCACCGACATGGATCAAACATTCGAAAGCGTTGCAGGATCGAAACTTCACATTCCGAACGACGCTGCAAGCATTTCTGAAGGCGCGAGACTTGCACGCTTGCGCGGTTGCAATGGCGGCTGCCACGGCGAAACTATCCATGGCCAGGTTTTCTTCGACGCCCCCGATGGAACTCGCGTTGTCGCGCCTAATTTGAGTGTGTCAGTTCGAGACTATTCTACCGAGGAACTGGAGCGCTTGATTCGTCACGGCGTCAGGCGGGACGACACCAGCGTCCTTGTTCCCATGCCATCGCAGATGTTTTTCAATTTGAGCGACAGCGACCTGGGCAAGATTATCGCATTTCTGAAAAACCATGATGCCAGCGATGAGCCTCTGCCAATCACAAGAGTCGGGCCGTTGTGCGCGACTGATCTTTTTTTATTACAAGCAGTCTCTGGGCTCCATTATGGCGGCAGATCTTATCGATCATGACGCGGAGCGAATCGATCCGACGATGTATGACGGCGCACCCAGCGGGCATTATTTATCAATGACAGTTTGCACCGAATGCCACGGCGATAACTTGCGAGGTTCGCCCGACGGTTGGTCGCCGACGCTCGCGATAGTTGTAAGTTACTCCCTGGAAGAGTTTCGAAAACTTATGCGTGAAGGTGTACCGACCGGCGGTCGCGAACTCGATGTGATGAACAAAGTAGCACTGTCAAGATTCACGAACTTTTCCGATTCGGAAATTGACAATCTGCACGCATATTTGCAGACTCTGGCAGCGACTGCACCCAAGCCCTGATAGATACTTGCTGACTTACTACTGGGAAAATAACCTTGGTTCACAAGACCATATACACGCTCTTTTTCTTCATCATTGCATCAATGATCGCAGCATTTGCAGCTACATCGCCGCCCCCTGACCCGTTGGCAGCGGGATGGAAAGGCGTTCCGGTATGTGAACTGCTGCACGAAGATTCAAACCAAAGGGTCCTCCGCTGCAAATTCGAACCAGGCGTCGGGCATGAGCGACATTCTCATGCCCCTCACTTTGGCTACGCCATATCGGGTGGTCGAATGCGGATTACCGATGAGAGCGGCGTGCGGGAAGTCGATCTGCCCACAGGAAGCAGTTTCACCAGCGATGGAGTAGCCTGGCACGAGGTGCTAAACATTGGTGATACGCTGGTCGTATACCTGATTGTCGAACCGAAGGAGCCTGCTCTTTGAAGTACGTCGGCGGATGTTGCTGTGGTGCGCTGCGATACGAAAGCAGCTCGCCGCCGGAAGAATGCGGCTATTGTCATTGCCGTCTGTGCCAAAGAACGACTGCAGCGCCGGCGATTGTCTTCGCATCTTTTCCAGTCGAGAGCTTCCAATATTTGAGCGGACAACCCTCAATTTATCAGTCTTCCACAACCGGGAACCGCGAGTACTGCTCCAAATGTGGAACGCAAATTGCGTTTCGGGGTATCGGAAATGTCGAGACGGTGGACGTCAACGTTGGCAGTCTCGACGATCCCTCGATCGTTTCTCCGGAATATCATATCTGGTGTCAAAGTCAGATCGACTGGTTTGAAGTCGATGATGATCTTCCCAAGTATCAACAAGGAAAATAAGATAGTCACATGGATATCTATTCCGGCGCAGTACTAATTAGCCTCCTCATTTATATTGCCGTCGGAAATTACGCCGGTCGCCGGGTCAAAAAACTTGATGACTACTTCGTCGCGGGACGACGTGCACCAACACTGCTCATTGTTGGCACGCTGGTGGCCAGTGTACTCAGCACCAATATTTTTCTCGGCGAGACCGGCTTCGTATACGAGGGTCAGGCGGGGCCGTATCTGCTATGGCCGCCTATCGGGGCGATGGGCTATATATTCGGCGCTCTGTTGTTCGGCCGCTACCTGCGTCGAAGTCGCGCCCTTACAGTGGCAGATTATTTCGGGCAGCGATTCAAGTCACAGCGCGTGCAGACAGCAGCAGGGCTTACCATCATTTTTGGTCTGGGCGGCTACCTGCTTGCCGTTACACAAGGAACCGCTTTTCTTCTTACCCACATTACTGATTTCAGCTTCAATCAGGCGCTTGTAATTAGCGCGGTCAGCTACACCGCGTTCACAATGTATTCGGGATCACGCGGTGTAATCCTGACTGACACTTTGATGTTTCTGCTGTTCACATCGGTAGCCATGCTGGCGCTGAATTACCTGGTGCAAGACGCCGGCGGTTGGTCAAATGCTGTGCGAGAGCTGGCCACATTAGCGGAGAAGCCGGACTTGATGGCCTGGCACGGGATTGTCGGCAGCGATACCCCATTCACGTCTGTACTGGACTTTACGTTGTGGAATATCACGCTGGCGGTGGCGTGGGGACTGGTCTATGCAGTCAGCCCCTGGCAGTCCAGCCGCTACCTTATCGCCCGCGACGAGCACGTCGTAATGCGCGCCGCCTGCATTGCAGCTATTTTTTTGATTCTTATGGAACTAACACTGTATGCCGCCGGTGCTGTAATCAACCTGAGCGACTCCGGCATTCAACCATCAGAAGAAGTGATAATTTTCGCCGCCTTGAATCTGCTGCCGGAGCTATTGGGTGCCCTGCTGCTCGCCGGCATTGTAGCCGCGGGCCTGTCCTCGGCCTCAACATTTCTGTCATTGGTCGGATTCAGCGTCAGTAACGATATCTTTCGCCACGAGACTGTCGACGACAAGAAAATGTTGAAGCTCAGCCGCCTGTCCATGATTGCAGTCGGCACCATAACGTTGCTTATCGCTTTCGTCTCGCCGATCGATATTTTCTGGCTGACCTACTTCGTTGGCACTTTGTTTGCCTCGTCCTGGGGACCGGTGGCACTCATGAGCGTGTGGAACAAACGCATCACTGCCGATGCCGCGTTTTGGGGCATCGTCAGTGGATTTGTGTTCAATGCGCTGCCCAAGGCACTCGAATATTTTGGCCTGATCGACTTGCCGTTCTGGCTCGACCCCATATTGCTTGGCGGATTGGTAAGTCTCCTGGTTGTGCAGGTGGTGTCCCACTTTGGTCGTGTTAGCGAGGAGGAACACAGCTATCGACTGAATTTGCACGAGGTACCGCAACACGAGATCAGCAAAGCGAAGTCACGGTTCACGCGCTTCGCCCCTTTGCTGCTGGCCGCCTACAGCGTCACCATGTGCATTATTCTGCTGACGATTTACGTGCGACCGTACCAGGAAGCCACCGGTACCTTGGGCGCCGGTGGTGGTATAAACTGGTTGAGCGGCGAGTCCCTGATGGTGTTATCCGGCCCTGTCGTAGTGTTGCCGACGGCATGGATCGCGTGGCGGATGATTCGTAAGTCATATGGCTGATACGTCAGCACTAATCCCGATGATTCAATTCGGGATTGCCAGACCAATACTAAAAACGGGCACAAGCATATGAAAAAAATAACTAGCGCATTCCTGACAATGACAATTTGCCTGGCCAGCATGCCGGGTTCGGCTGAGGAGGTCGATCTCGACGTCGTCCACCGTATCAAGGATCAGGCCTTTAACCATTCGATGGTCATGGACTACATGCATGTACTGGCCGATGAGAATGGTCCGCGGGTGAGTGGGTCTCCCGGTTACCGACAGGCCGCTGAAAAAGCGGTTGCGAAATTCAAAGAGGCCGGAATCAGCAGGGCAAACCTTGAGTCCTGGGGCGTTTTTGGCCGCGGTTGGTCCTGGTCGCGGATTGCAGTGCAGATGAAAGCTCCTCAAACTACCTCATTGACAGCGTTTCCAGCGGACTGGTCAGCCGCGACAGATGGCGCGGTGTCGGGAGAGGTCATTTTCGCTCCGCTGTGGGAGCCGGGCACGAAACCTGTCGTTTCCGATTTCGAAAAAACAGCATGGCAGATCGAAGCCTACAAGGAAAAATTCGTGGAAAAATTCGTGGAAAAATCGTAATGATCGATGCGCCCGTTCTGTTCAAGCTGCCAGAAGAACCGTATTCATATCGCCTGGATGACGAATTGACTGCGCAGGTGAAACGAGCCAATGAGCCCGGCGTAAAACCACCGATAGAATGGCCTCTCATCAAGTCTCCTTTGGATGACGATGAACGTGCCAGAGTATTCGACGGTATTCCGCTGGAGATTTCTGCCGATCGATGGATGCTCAACTTGACACTTGGCAACCGACTGGCGGAATTCTGGGTTGAGGAAGGCGTAGCCGCGATTCTGAAAACAACCTGGGCAAAACCGAGCGCCGTCATCATGCAAAGCCATTTCGGTTCGTTCCGCGACGACGACCCGATTCCGCCCGCCACAGCTGTCTTGATGCCGGAGCACTACAATCGCATTCACCGCCTGTTGGAACGTGATGTCGTCGTAGAACTTGAAGTCGATGTCGATGCAGAGTTTTACGGTCCGGGCATCGAGGGAATTAATGTCATTGCAGAAATCCCGGGGATCGGCCGCCGACATGAAGTTGTGATGCTCGGCGCTCACCTGGATTCATGGCACGGAGCAACCGGTGCGACAGATAACGCCGCTGGCAGCGCTGTTGTCATGGAAGTAATGCGAATTTTGAAGGCTTTGGACCTGGAGATGACACGCGACGTCCGCGCGGCGTTATGGGACGGAGAAGAACAAGGGCTGTTTGGATCAAGGGCCTATGTCGTAAATCATTTTGCGGAACCGGTAAGCATGAAATTGCGACCGGACCACTCGAAATTGTCTGTCTACTTCAACATTGATAACGGCGGTGGCAAAATTCGTGGCGTTTATCTTCAGGAAAATGACATGGCCAGGCCAATATTGAGCGCCTGGCTTGCCCCTTTCTCTGATATGGGCGTTTCCGCGATCACGATCATCAATACTTCGGGGACAGATCACTTGTCCTTTGATGCGGTCGGCCTGCCCGGATTTAATTTTGTTCAGGACCCGCTCGACTATTCACTGAACACGCACCATTCCAATGTGGACGATGTCGGGCACATCATTCCCGGCGACCTTATGCAAGCGGCCGCTGTGATGGCGACAGCGGTCTATCATGCGGCGACTCGCGATCGGATGATGCCGCGCAAACCATTACCGGCACCGCTACCACCGAAGAATGAGTTACCGGAAATACTGCAATAACCGGTTGTTTCGACTTCCAATGACATTTGTCGGCAGAAAAATCACGTCATTACTCCGCTTTGACCGCCTGAGCCATTTCTGCCAGTGAAAAATACTTGAAATCGATTTGAGGCGGCTCTTTGACTTTGGCGGTTGCGCCCCAGTTACCGGACTCGGACAAGCGCCTGCGATCAATCCAGACATTGGCCAGACCGAAGCGCTTCGCGGGAACGTGGTCGTGATAAAGACTTTGCGCCGTGTGCAGCACTTCTCCATTCTTTAGACCGTGGTCTTTTTCAAGGCGCTCGAGCATATATTCGAAGTTCGCCAACGCCGGTTTGTAAGTACCGATGTCCTCTGCGGTATAGATTGCATCGAACTGCACCCCAAGCTTTCGATTCGAGGCGGCAAATCCATCCCGACTGACGTTGGACAATATGACCAGCTTAAATTTTGTTTTCAAAAAGCGTAGCGCGTCCGCCGAATCCGGAAACGCCGGCCAGAGCTGGATTGAATTTGCGAAGTCTGTATTAATTTCCGGGGAGGACTTAATGCCAAACTGCCGGGCAAAGTCTTCGTGCACTCGCATCAAGAGGTCGGAGTACAGCATGTCAGGCGTCTCTAACTGCTGTTTGCTCTCGATGCTCGCGTGGGCCTCCAACGCTGGTTCTCGAGTGATGTCGTCGCAGTCGTTCGCCATCAGCAGAGGCTGCAATGCGTCCCAGATTCCGGTTTCCCAGTCGATGAGCGTCCCATAGCAATCGAATGTCAAAACCTTGTAGTCGGTAAGCAGCACGGCATTAATACCTGCGTATATTATGGTCGTAGTTTAGTACAACTACTGGTCAGGCCCGTCCAGCAATGCTCTTACTTCTGCGAGCGTTGGCGCATTCGGATCCTGTTCAACCGTGTTCCGTACAAGACGAACTCGATCGAACACCTCCATTGAGTCACTCGACTCTATTCTTGATGGCACACCCTTTTCCTCAGCCGCGATCGCCATTGCCGTGCTTCGCAGCGCCTCATTACTGAATTCAGGGTACAAGTCGAATGCTTTCTGCAAATGTTCTTCCGCGCTGATCGAGTCATCTTCGAGCGGTTTGTGACTCTCGAAATACAATTCGTCGTTTAACCGGCCAACGAGGTAGGGCTCGTTGATGATTCGCACTTCTTCGCCGACATCGACCAATGTATAGAGCAACTCAATATTTTCCGGATACAAACGCACACAACCGTGGCTGACCCGCATGCCGACGCCGTAGGGCTGATTCGTGCCATGAATGAGGTAGCCGGGAATATCCAGTTTCAACACATGCGTGCCTAGCGGATTGTTGGGACCGGGCAGCACGACTGACGGCAATGGATCCCCCATTTCGGCGTGCTCCTTTCGAACTGAAGCCGGCACATACCAGTGTGGGTTTCTCGCTTTGGAAACAACCGTTGTCTCCCCGAGCGGCGTTTCCCAGCCGACACGTCCGATTCCGATCGGATAGGTCATTACCTTGATCGGCTCGCCTTCCTCAACAACCGGAAAATAAAACAATCGCTTTGACGCGATATTCAGCACGACGCCGCGTTTCGGCACATCCGGCAAAATATATTGTGTTGGCAACAGCACCGGCGTGTTGTCGCCCGGTAACCACGGGTCTATATGCGGATTTGCGGCAACCAGCTCGTCGTAGCCGAGCCCATACTCACGGGCCAGGTCCGAAAGAGTATTTTCTTCACGCGTGAAAACGACTTGCGGCTCGCCGACGATCGATTGCTCTGGAGAATCCAGCACGAAGTAATTTCGATTAATGGGCTCTAGCCGAGGCCTTGCCTCCAGCGGCTGCCGGGCCTGTGCCGGCTCGGGTTCAGCAAGTTCAGCAGGTTCAAAATAGTCCTGAAACAGGGAGCATCCGGAAACCAGGACAGCCACGAGCATGGCCAGGAAAATTGTATTTAATCGGCTCACTTGCCTGGAGTCGCTCAACTCACTGGTAACACTGCGGATCTTTGCCCTCTTCTCTGGCCTTGTTGAACAACATCAGGGCATGCGGCAATGCATCGACGAGATCTTCGATACGGGTTTCGCCGGAAGGGTGAGTGGACATGAATTCAGGGATTGACGACTTGTTTTTGGCGTTCATGTTTTGCCACAGCTGGACACTTTCGCGCGGATCGAATCCGGCCATGGCCATGTATTCGAGCCCAATCAGATCCGCCTCCGACTCCTGCATTCGGCTAAAGGGATTCAACACACCCATTGCCGCACCGGTGTGCAAAGCTTCATTCGCAGCCTGGGTTTGCCGCGCGTATCCGCCGCCGACCAGAATTGCCGCAATGTCGATGCCAACATCACTGATCATCGCGCGCGAGGCGCGTTCATTCGAATGGTTCGCTGTTACGTGCGCGACCTCATGACCTAGCACTGTGCCCAGCTGATTCTGGTTTTTGGCAACACTTAAGATTCCATTGAAAACCGCGATTTTTCCGCCGGGCAGTACGAAAGCGTTCACCTGCGGCTGATCAATGATGGCGAGTTCCCAATACATAGCGGCATCGTCGCCTTCAAGCACATCGACAATTGCGTTTGCTACGCAAGCAACATAATCAATCGTTGCCCTGTCCTGCACCAACGGTGCTGTGTTTCGAAGGTCGTTGAACTGCCGCGCGCCCTCCTGCGCCAATGCGGCATCAGATTTGAGAACCAGTTGCGACCGGCCGGATGGTGTCGTTGTGCACGAGCCCAGCAAAAGGCCTGAAACAACCAATAAAATCAAATGTTTATAATATAAGCTCTGCATTTTCATTCCTTTTCGTCCTGCGGGGATTATAGCCGAATTGGAGCTGATGCGGCCTCTGCGTGGGGTGCAGACATCGTCCCACGCCCTTAATCAGACACGACCGGCAATTCAGGGTTCCGTCTGACTCCCTGTATCAGCGTCATCTCGGCAGCCTGGACTCGATATTGCGACGCCAGCTGCTTGCTTCAAGCTTTTCCAGCGTGCTGTCGACGTTGGCCATCAGGCGTTTCTGGAAAGGCTGCTTGATCTTGAATGCGACCCGGTAGAGATCCCATTCGCTGGCCAGGTCTGCCAGCAGTTCGTCGCTGGTCTTCAGCTCATCGGCGAGACCCAACTCAAGGGCCCGCGTGCCGTACCAATGCTCGCCTGTTGCAACCTTGTCCAGGTCCAGGTCCGGGCGATATTCGCTTACTGCGGCCTTAAACAGCGTATGCACATCCTCAAGCTGCTCTTTCAGCCTTGCACGATCCTCGTCCGTATTCTTGCCGAACATCGTGACATTTCGTTTGTAATCCCCAGCCGTAATTTGCTCGAAATCCACTCCATGGTTGTCGAGCAAGCGATTGAAGTTTGGTAACTGTGCAATCACGCCTATTGAGCCCAGTATCGCAAATGGCGCGACAACAATTTTGTTGGCAACGCATGCCATCAGGTAACCACCACTGGCGGCAACTTTGTCTATGCAAACCAGCAGCGGAATATTGCGGTCACGAATACGCACGAGTTGTGATGCCGCCAATCCATGTTCATGAACGACCCCGCCGTAATTTTCCAGTCGAATAACGACCTGGTCTTTCTCTGTGGCGACGTCGAGTACCGCGCTTATTTCCTCGCGCAATGAGGGTACGGCACTGGCTTTAAGATCGCCCTTGAAATCGATGACATAGGCCCGTGGGCGACTTTCCTCTTTCTTGGCGTGTTTCTTGTCTCGATCCTTCCGTGCTTTGGACTCTGCTTTCCATTCACTTTTGTTCATCACGGCCTGTTTTAGCTCTGCGGCCAGTGACTGGTATTTCTTGTTCAGGTTTTCGACCTCAAGGCCTTCGTGACTGGCTGCCTTGCGACCGGCGGACGCCGCGAATCCGACGACCACAATAACACCGATCACCACCGTAATTACTTTCAGCAGAAATAGCCCGTATTCAGAAATAAATTCCATTGTCTTTTGCTCTTAAATTGAATGCGTGTTTTGTGTCGGAACGCCGGGGTTAACGATTGATTCCGACATTATTTTTTTGCAGGACTTGCTCGGCACGGTAACTCGAACGAATCAAGGGCCCTGAAACGACCTCGAGAAACCCTTTGTCGAGGCCCTCCTGACGATAGGTATCGAATTCGTCCGGCGTTACGTAGCGCTCGATTGCCAGATGATTGAGCGTCGGCTGCAGGTACTGGCCCAGGGTGAGAATATCGACGTTGGCGTTTCGCAATTCGTCCATCGTTTTCAAAATTTCATCTGCCCGCTCGCCAAGCCCCAGCATCAGGCTGGTTTTGGTCAGCACGTCGGGGCGATATTGTTTGGCGTGTGACAGCACCGCCAGGGTTTGCGCATAGCTCGCTCGGGGATCGCGTACCGGATGTGTCAGGCGCTCCACAGTTTCCACATTTTGTGCATACACCTGCAGACCGGACTCAACTACTTTTTCGACGTCCGGCATTACGCCGTTGAAGTCCGGTGTCAACGCTTCAACCGCCGTTTCCGGGTTCATGCGCTTGATTGCTTTCACGCAATCTGCATAGTGCTGCGCACCGCCATCAGCCAGGTCGTCGCGGTCCACTGACGTAATGACGACATACTTGAGACCCATCAACTTCACTGCTTTTGCTGTGTTTTCTGGTTCGTCCGCGTCCAGCCAACCCTTCGGGTTGCCCGTATCAACAGCACAAAAACGGCAAGCGCGAGTACAAACCGAGCCCATCACCATGATGGTGGCGGTACCATTATTCCAGCATTCGCCAATATTCGGGCACATCGACTCTTCGCATACCGTGCTCAGGCGATGCTCGCGTACGATCTGCCGAACACCGGAAAACGCCTCGCCGGCCGGCATTTTCGCACGCAACCATTTGGGCTTGTTGCCGTAGACGATAGCCGGGGCATCACGCCGCGTCTTGATGCCGTCTTTGATGGCTGAGAATCCCGCCTCAGTCCGGTATTTCTGCCCTGACTGCTTTATCGGGATTCCGCGGAATTGTTTTTGAGACTCACTCATAGGTAACGCATGTTTTGCGGCCAAAGACGATCATTTTCGCATGAAATCACCCACAAAGTACCTTTCGACCTGAACATTCGCCACTCCCGCGCATCCATGCGCTCGCGGCATACGACCACCAGGGATGGCGGAAGTGCAGAAAATGCAGAAGCGATTTTCTGCCTGTCCGTCCATGGACATTCGCCGCTCCTGCGCATCCATGCGCTCGCGGCATTCCGTCCGTCCATGGACATAAAAAAATCCCGGCTCGAAGGCCGGGAGAATCAGGGGGGAAAAGTGCGCCAGAGGTGTGTGCTTAATGCAGCCTTGACCAGCTGACCAGCTGTACCGAGCTGATCCTCAGATCGAAATTCTTGGCCAGTACGGCCTCTATGTCTGACACGTCAGAGTCCTGCTCCATGGGACGGCTCAGCTCCACTACACCGCTAAACTCGTTGCCACCACGGTAGTTGGCGTCGGTGAGTTTGAACTGTGTGTAGTATTTCGCAGACATGGGCCGAGACTACGCTTTTGGCCCGGAATCGACTGTGAGCCAAACCACAGAAACGACGCTTTCCTCGATTTTTTCCATTGGGACAAGCAAAATAGTGACCGCCGTCACAATGACACGGCCAGTCAGCGACAACGGGCAAAGGCGGCTCTACGCTTAAGCTGGCAGAAACCCGTAAACGGACGTAAAATCCGTAGCTTACGTAACAGATTAATTGCAGATAGCGAGATACGTTCCACAGAATTAACGTTATGGTATATGTAATATTGCACGGCACAGGGCATCTTTATTCGCTCAGTTTGAATATTTTTTGACAGTTATCGGAACTACAGAATGGCTTCTAAACCCAGTTTTGTCAGATTTATCGCGCTCGCCGTCTTGGCATTTGGCATCAGCAACGCGCTCGCCGAGGACGAAATACGCAGGACCTTTTTCAAAGAGGTTGACGCATCTTTGACCCTGGCCGATGAGGCCAACGCCAGATTGCTGGCACCAAACGGCTACGGCGAAGGCGTTAAAGACTACCAGGCCGCCGAATCAGGCCTCGCCCGCGGTCGCAACATAGACTATGTGCGAAAAAAGACCGCCGCCGCCGAACTGCATTTTAACGACGCAGTACGATCCGCCGAACTTGCGAAAACAGTATTGTCGCAGGTGCTGAAAAGCCGGCAGGACGCCGCCAACGCAGAAGCCCCCAAGTTGTCGGCCGATCTCTGGGACAAGGCACAGCGTAAATTTGGTGCCGCTATTCGAGCATTGGAGCGCGGCGACCTGAAACGAGCGAAACACGAGGACATTGAGGCAACCAGTCTTTACAGAGACGCCGAGTTGGTTGCCATCAAGGCAAAATATCTTACAGAAACCCGCCGTTTGCTTGCCGACGCTGACCGCGCGCGCGTAGGTAAATACGCACCAATTACATTGGGCAGCGCGAAGAGGTTACTGGCTGAGGCAGAGCGCGAGCTGAACGAAAATCGCTACGACACGGATCGGCCCCGGTCTCTTGCGCGACAAGCAAACTACCAGGCCAAACACGCCATCTACCTGTCCGCGGTCGTACACGATGTACGGGACAAGGATATTTCGGTTGAGGCACTGATTCTGAATTGGGAAAAGCCGCTGGCGGAGATTGCTGGCGCTGCCGACATTGTGCCTGAGATGTCTGACGGCCACGAAGAGCTCACGGGGCAGTTGGTTGCTTTCGTCGAAAATCTGAGAATGGATAAGCAGGCGCAGGAACAGGATATTCTGGAAGCCAATTTGCGTCTCGCTGATATGGAAGAGGAGTTGCGTGCGCTGGATGAAAGACTGGGTGGCGCGACTGAAGAACGTGCCGCACTTATACAACGACTGGAAGCCCAGGCACGCATTAAAGAGCAATTTGAGCGGGTCGAGAAAATGTTCGTGCGTAGTGAAGCGCGTGTGTTTCGTGAAGGCAATGAGATTATCTTGAGGCTGGTCGGCTTGTCGTTCGACAGCGGCAAGGCAGAAATCAAGCCAGAAGGCGTGGCATTACTCAATAAAGTCGAGAAAGCGATTGACGTTTTCCCGCAAAGCGAAATCGTTATTGAGGGCCATACCGACTCGTTCGGCGGCGACGAAGCCAATCACCGACTGTCACAAAGTCGTGCGGACGCTATTCAACATTACATGATCAACGCAATGCGAATTCCAAGCTATCGGATGATCGCAACCGGCTATGGCGAAACGAATCCTGTTGCGAACAATGAAACCGAGGCAGGACGCGCCCGTAACCGGCGCATTGATATCGTCATTAAGCCCAATCTTGGCGCTACCTGAGAAATCAACGAAACCGTTTCAGTGCCGACTTACTCTGCAACGTCGGACGTTTGATCGGCGACCTGCAGATTCTGCCGATAACGCAGTCTCATGAGGAATACTGCTGCCGCGTAAACGCAGCAGAGACTGCCAAGCGCACAGTAGTAAAAAGACAATACGTATTCAAAGCCAAGGTACAAACCGGCGGAAATGAACAAGAGGCCGAGCAATAACCAGAACTGCGGAATTCGTTCGTAGATCGGTGCTGGTATCCACATGATGTCACTCACAAGGTGTTTATGGTTAGTGGAGACCAAAAGGTGCGCTATTTAGGGCGCCAAAACAGGATATTGTTCACAAGAATTTCCACAGACGCTTGATTTGCAGTGTTTTTGTGACTTGATTCACGTATCACTGCCGGAAAATTGCCAGCGCCAGACACAAAAACGGCCCCTTGCGGGGCCGCTTCCGATGGCATCGTGCAGCGAGCTATGGGCTATACGAAAACCTTACATAGCCAACCGTGCCAGGCAGGTCGTGCACAACATTACTCAAGCCAATAACGCCGCATGCATCGCAGACCGACGGGTCCTCATCAAAGATGTTATTCAAACCAAACGTAATGGTCATCGACTCATCCGCGAAGCTCGGATTGTAGCTAAGCTGCAAGTCGGTAAACATCACCGAATCCAGGTTACTGCCGGAATCCAGTTTCATGTCATCAAACCAGCGGAATACTACCGCACCGTTCCAGCGGTTCTTGTACCAGTCGATAGTAGTCACCACACGCCATTCCGGGAATGCCCGCTGGAAGGTCTCATCGGTATGCCGGCCGGTCAAATCGTTGACCGTCTGTGAGCCATCGGCATTTTCGGTTCGCTCGATATACTCATCCAGGTAAGCCGCATTGACCAGCAAGTTGAATTGCCCGATACCGAATTCAGGACTGAGATAGTTAAACTTCAGATCCAGGCCGGATGCTTCGATGGCACCAATGTTCTGCAGTGGATTCTCAACGACATTGAGTCGGCCGGTATTTGTCCGTGTCGCAGAATCACAAAAGAACGGATCCAGTGTATCGACACAGGCTGTAATAACATCGCCTGGATTCGCACCTTGCACGGCATCCTCGATTTCAATGTTGTAGAAATCAATGGACGTCGTGATGCCGTCTGTCCAACCCGCATTGTTCGACCAGTTCGGGCTGTAAACGAAGCCTACAGTCCAGTTATCCGAGGTCTCTGCGATCAGATCCTGATTGCCAGCGGACACGGCCGATAACTGCGGATTGGTTTGTGCGAGGCCTGGAGCTACACCCAGTGCCGCACAGTTATCAATGATGTTTTGCGGTTGGGGCCCGGTCTCCTGGCGTCCGCCATTGGCTGCCGGAATAGTGCCCAGAACATCTGCACAAGGGTCGAGGAAAGTGAAGTCCTGACGTGCTGCACCACCAAACAGTTCGCCGATGCCCGGCGCACGAAATCCTGTTGATATCGAGCCACGGAAAGACAGGTCTTCGATTGGACGCCATAACAAACTGGCTTTGTAAGTGGACTCAGATCCTGAAGTGCTGTAGTCGGAATTCCGTGCTGCTACATTCAATTCCAGATAATCGGCAAACGCTACGTCGGCGAGCAACGGGATATTCAATTCACCGTAGAATTCCGTTACATCGAAACTACCCGCTGTCGCACCTGCCGGGATGCCAGCTGTTTCTCCACTGGCAGCAGCTGGATCCGGTCGGTAGGATCCACTGTGCTCGCGGTATTCGACACCGGCAGCAAATCCCAGTTCACCGCCTGGCAGTGACGCCAGATCGCCCGTGATATTGAAGGAATAGTCCTGCAAGGTCTGCTCGCTGAAGTCCCTTTGAGTGAAGCCGACAAAATCGAGCATCTCCTGCGTAATTGAGCCAGTGCCGTCAGGTCCCTGTCCACCAAAGAAATTGAATGGAACACAGTTCGGTGTTGCATTACAGACGTTTACGTCGCCCATCGCAACCTGCAACTTGGCCAGGTTATGCGCGCTAAATTTTTCCTGAAAGCCACGATTGTCGCCATAGCTAGCCATCAAATCCCAGTAGAAGTTCCTACCGCCCGCTTCGAAATCACCTTCCAGTCCACCGGTCAGCATATAGCTGTTAATGTCCTGAAAAAATCGGCGACCGCCAGACTCAAGAGGCCGGCGAGCGAAAAATTCCAGGGTGCCATCGGCGGTAGACAAGTCCGTCCCGAATGGGTTGAACGGGTTGTTCGCTGCAATGAAGAAATCAGTGCTAAGAGTGTTACCACAATCATTGCCAAGGCACAGTGGTTCCGGTGCAGCTTTCGTCGCAGATTTTCGATTGGTATACGAGCCTGTGAATATCAGGGCAAGACTATCCGTAAATTCGTGACGAACGCTGCTGTAAAGGTTGACTCGTTCGTTGGGCGTACGCAGAAAGTTGAATCCGGGCCCGTTGAAGTTAAACCGGTCAGCCGCTGAAAAGTCATGGAAATCACCTGATCCTGGATTGTTCTCATCGAATACCGGAATGTTTCCCATACCATCATTCAACACACCGTCATTCAGCGTAATGCTGGCACCGCCAGCAAAATTTGGTCCGAAAATGAACCTGGCCTGCGGCGTGAATGAAGAACATCCACCGGCATCACAACTGGTCGCATCGGGTGTCGGAAATGCAGAGCGCTTACGATCAGCCGTTTCGATGTCATTTTCCTCAATATAGCTGGCGCTAAGCATCACGTGTGTCGTTTCGCTGCCGCCACCCCAGAGGCCGGATATTTGGAATGACTCGCCATCTCCATCTGACAGGTACGAGCCATACTGCGTATCGAATTTAAATCCTTCGAAGTTTTTCAACGTGATCACGTTTACCACGCCACCGATCGCATCCGAGCCGTAGATAGCGGACGCGCCATCTTGCAATATCTCAATGCGCTCAACCACGTTGCCGGGTATGGTATTCAGGTCGACTGTGCCTGGCACACCAGAAGCGGATGCACCCGCAATCCATCGCCGGCCGTCAACCAGCACCAATGTTCGTTTTGCTCCGAGGTTACGCAGAGACAACTGAACGCTACCGGCACCGATACCGGCGCCGTCCTGCGGAAATCCAGAATTGCCGGGAACGTTGAACTGCGAGTTCGGCGCAGATCCTGTTATCGGTAGATCCTGCAAAACGTCTCCGAGATTCGTCAATCCGGTCCGGTTAATGTCATCGCGGCCAACATCCATGATCGCCACAGCTTCGTCGAGCGCGTTGCGCCGGATGCGTGACCCGGTCACCACTACCTCATCTATCGATTCAGCTTCTTGTCCGTGCGCAATTTGCCCGGAACTTGTAAATAAAAATAAAGCCACAACGGAAAAAACACTTGTGGCGGTGGTTACAATAATTTTCATGATCGTGCCTCTCGTTTCAAAACTATTCACGGAAAATCCGGATTGGAAAAAAATCCAGTTACTTACTGTCTGTTGTGGTCTGGCCACAAAAAATCAGTAGTTAATAGCTTTGTTGCGAGAAGTACGAAATGGGTTACGGTAATTTTGGGAATTGCTTAGAAGAAATTTGTATAACTACACACCGACATGAAAAACCGTTCAATCGAAGCGTTCAGTGTCGGCACTCCAGGCTCGATAAAGTCGAGCGTCACATCGTTTCTTTTCAGCGACATGAGCAATGATATCGGAAAAAAGTCAGAGCTACGTTGCGTGTATGCAACATTCCATTGTTACAAAAACGGGCCCGACCGGGCCCGTTTTTGAACTAGCCGATGGGCCGCTGCTTAGTCTGCTGGACCTTTTTCAACCGAAATCGCCACACCTTCGGTGGTTGTTATGACGACCAGGTCTCCAACTTCGGCACGCTTCAGGTTTTCCGGATCGAGGGCTGTGAACTCGTTAATGTTGCCGTCCGGACCTTTCAATTTGAAGGTGTTGGCCTCCAGGTTAATTTCCTCAACTATTGCAGTCACGATTTGAGTATCCGTTGCAACCATGCCCGGCATTTCTCCTTTATCCGTGCGGGCAATCGTAGAAACGCCGCCGGCGGCAGGCTCAAAACCTTCGTTGGCCACAACCTCGATTGACATGCTTTGCACATATTTCGCGTGAATGATGTCGCCAACGCTTACCTGATCCAGATTTCGCGCTTCTTCACTTGCGACAAAGTTGATGATTTCGCCGTCAGCCCGTTTAACAGTAACTTCGCGCGTCTCGTGATTTATTGCCTCGACTACTGCTGTGATTTGCGTCGTCATGCTGGTGTGAATGGCCGGTTTTGACATCGGCGCCTTATCTTCGTCAGCCGAAGCGATGGCACAAGACAGGAGCAAAGCCACTACTGCTGTGTATTTCTTATAATTCATTGTTGAGTTCCGTTATTTGGTGGGATGAGCATATTATGGGAGGACAGACGGAATGTGAAGAATATTCGTCAATCTGGCTTTATAAGGCCTCGTTTCCCCGCCCACCAATTTGCCACAAAGCCAGCCACATCCTCGTTAATCAGGTAACCGTATTCGGAATGGATATTGAGCTTTCCATCCTTGCCATGATCGCGAAACCAGTTGTAGGTTATCTGATCGTCAATGTTGTTGATAAGCGCCAGCTCCAGCATTTCAGAATAGTGTTCTTTGGCGCTTTTCTTGATCGCTGTCAGGTCACCAATGGCGGCGATGTTCGTCCAGTTTTGTATGTTGTCCGGATAGCGCCCGGCGCCGTCCTGGTCATGCCCCAGCAAGTCCCGTCGAACGAGATTCTGGCCCAACGGGCTCCCCAGGGTCAACAATGCATCCAACTCGAACGCATCGCCAGCCTCCCGACTTAACTGCCAGAGCGCGTCGTAGGCGATCACGCATCCCATGCTATGTCCTATTAGCAATATTGGCCGACCCTCACTCGCCGCTTTGAGCAACGGACCCTTCAACATCGCCCGCGTGCTGTCGGCGACGCCATCGACATTTCGAACGTAGCGGCGCAAATCCCGCAGATGCAGCTCCAGTTTGTCGTTGCCCAGTGGCGGCACATCGAATGGCAGTTCATCTGCAAACCAGTACAAGGCTCTCAGAAGCCTGAGTCTCAGGGAGTTCGCATCGGCGCGGTCCAGATTGGACGCGCCTCTTGTTTTTAACACCGCCTCTATCCCGGCGCGGTCCAACTCAATGTCGTAATGTTCTCCATAAAATGGAAACGTCCACGCGATCAGCTCGAAGGCGTCAGGATGCGACTTCAGGTCTTCAGCACACCCGGCATTGGCCCGCGCAATGCCCTCGTGCAGGCAACGCAGCAACTCCTTTCGATGTATGGGCGGCTCCGGTTTTGGCCGCAACCCCGGGACAAAGATAATCAGCGGCAACGGCGTCACGGCAACCGGCCTCTTCCCGGGGCGTTGGCAGATTGCAGCAACTCGCGAACGCCCGACATGCTCTCGACAGTCGCATCCGGGGCATCGAGATGACTAGGCCACTCTGCAGAATTTCGATTCACCCAGACAGTGCACATACCCGCATCCCGCGCACCCTGAATATCCGACTCAGCATGATCACCGACGTGCAATATCTCGCCAGGTGAAACGCCTGCTCTTTTGATGGCTGCATCAAAAATGCGGCGCGCCGGCTTTGCGATGCCTATTTTTACTGACGTTATGATGTCATCAAACTGCTCGGCGATGCCGATCGCATGAAGATTTGCATTGCCGTTGGTGATAGCAATAACGACAAAGCGTTCGGCCAGCCATGCCAGTTCGTCCACCACTTCCGGATACAGCTCAACCTCGTTACGCGCATCGTCAAAAACGCAAAATGCCGGCTCAACGAGATCTGCGGAATAACCGGAATCCAGCGCAATTCGCTCAAGCGCTGTTTTCCTCATGAAACGAAAGTCATGGGCCATGTGTGGAAATTCTTCAAACATGGACACGCGCAATGTAACTACGTCTTGCGCATTCCAGCGCTCCGGAATGCGTGGATAGTGTTCAGCAAGCCACTGCCACAGCATTGCCTCGGCGCGCCTGATTACAGGGCCAATCTCCCACAGCGTATCGTCCAGATCGAGCGTGATGGCGCGAATGTTTTTCAAACGTGTCTCCGGGAAGCAATGGATGCCATTGTCATCATATAATGAGCAAAATCCAAGCAGGAATGATGATGAAATATTTGCATACGATGGTGCGAGTCGCTGATCTCGACAAATCTCTCGATTTTTATTGCGACAAACTCGGGCTGCGCGAGCTCAGTCGATACGATAATGATGGTGGTCGATTCACGCTTGTTTTTCTCGCCGCACCTGGCGACGATGACGCGCAGGTGGAACTCACCTACAACTGGGACGAGGAAGATTATGACGAGGGCCGAAATTTCGGCCACCTTGCATACGCCGTGGACAATATCTACGAATCCTGCCAACGCCTGATCGACGGTGGCGTCACAATCAATCGACCGCCGCATGACGGCAGGATGGCGTTTGTACGTTCTCCGGACAACATCTCAATAGAGTTATTGCAAAAAGGCGAAGCCCTGCCACCTGCGGAGCCCTGGACATCCATGGGAAACAGCGGCCACTGGTAGCCCGCCGGGTCAACTCAAGCGGCGGGCGTTGGTGCCAGTGGTGGCAAATCAGCGCCCGTCTCGATCGTATCGTCCCCGGTTAGAACAGCAAAGGATCGAAGCGCCTTTGCGATGCTTTCTCCATCCCACTCTCCACCGACGCCGTAACTCGCACTGCACATCTTGTTGAGCTCGATTGACAACGGCATGGAAACTCGCTTTGCGAGGTCACCCACATTTCGCGGCGCGTCATTCGGCCACTGTAATCGCCCCCATTGCAGCAAGGCGGGCTTTAGCGCCGCCGCATCCGAGGCAAGTGCCGCTTTGCGCGCTGTTTTCAAGCATCTTGCTTGTTGTTTGTGAATCGGCACAACAGGTGGCTCTTTGGTTTTTTCCGGTGCCTTGTTTCTTTTGCCCGATCGCCAAAACACCAGGGTGAGTAACCAGACTACAAGCAAGACACCACTTGCCATTCGCCAAAACTCGCTGTGAATCACCGTTGGCTCTGGCGGTGGCGGCAATTCTGCAACTTCCACCGGCGGCACTACGATCGCATTGGGCGAGGGCAATATGGTCAGGGTCGCTGCAGGCAAAGTGGCAACCTGCCATTCGCCCGTACCGACATTCCACCAGGGCAAATTCAGTTGCGGTATCTCGATGTCGCCCGGTACGGAACCAATTATCGCATATTGATCCCGTCGCCATGCGCGAACGCCAGATGGTCCCGCAACGGTACGCAACTCCGGCTTGTCGGGGTAAACGCGAATGCCATCGATTTCGTTGAATTCCAATATCGGAATCTGCGTTTGAAGCTGGCCCGATGCAACCACGGTTACATGCCGCGTTATCGGTTCACCCGCTGGTAATCCGTCAAGCGCTCTCGACCATTCCTGGCTGAGCTCCACCGCTTTAGCCGGAAACCAGACGGCGTGCGGATAGTCGGCCGGCGGTGATGGTATTGGGTTTACCACGATCGTCAGCGGATCCGATTGAAATACTTTTCGGCCGGTTATTCGGCCGTCCCGCAATATCCTTGCCTCGAAACGTGCCGGAGAAATTTGCAGCTCGCCGCTTTCCTGTGGAAAAAACGCATACACACGTTCGATAACGTTGTACGGTTTGCCGTTCAACAATGATTCGTAATTCTTTTCTTCGCTTGCGACCTCCACCAGCGTTTCCAGGCCGGTTGCCTCTGGTTCGCTCCAGCGGGGTTGCCTCGTCGCTACCGCTCGATAGGTCTTTACTGTGTACAGAATCTGCGCTTGTACATAGCTTTCTTCGCTGTCTACTTCTGCGGTGATAAAAATATCCGCCTCACCCGGCACAGCGATCGATTGCGGAGAAACCGATATCTGAACCGTGTTGCTTTGCTCGGTGCCAATTCGGACAGATGGAATCGTCAGCTCGCCTTCGCGTTTCGCCATCAGTATGTACGACCAGGTAATGATCTTTTTGATGTCGCCGTTCATTATCGTCGTATTGCTGATGTAACTTCGAGAGCCAACATAAAAATCTTGTTCGAGAGCCTTAACATTTGGCTCTGCACGGACTTGTGAATCGACCGTAAGTTTAAAATTAAAGGACTCATTCAACTCGACCGACGCGCGATCAACTGTTGCCACCACCTCGGCCATTGCCGACGAACCGAACAAGAGTGCTGCGATTACCATTATTTTTGATGTCATTACCGTACTACTCATGCTTACCAAGGCTCCACTTCGTCATCTGGCCAAACGCTGTTGCCATCCTGGTCCCTGCCCTGCCGTTGATATTGATAGCGGAATTTGCGCCTGAGCAATCCGCCCGGATCATTCTCAACGCGGCGCAACCATTGTTCCATCGCCTGAGTTTGTTCCTGCCCACGGCGCATGGCTTCCGCCTCGGCCTGCGACATTTCGTCAGACTCTGCTGAAGCTTCCTGCTCGCGCGCCTGATCCTCCGCGGCAGCACGGTCCAGCTCATCGCGCATTGCCTGCATGTCGTCGGGATCGGTTTCCTGGTTGTGCCTGTCGGAGTCGCTCTCTTCGGACTCGTTTCCGCCTTCCCCGTCTTCACCTTGCTGGCTTTGCTGCTGCGATTCGCTATCAGCGTCGGACTCTTGCGATTCTCCGCCGGACTCTGAATCCGACTGCTGACCTTCGGATTGCTGCGACTGCTCTTGTTTTTGCTGTTCGAGCATTTGCTCCGCGAGGTCGCGATTGTAAACCGTGTCTTCATCACCGGGCATAAGCTCCAGCGCCTGTTTGTAGACCTCGATTGCAGGTTCATACTTGCCGGCACGAACCATCGCGTTGCCCAGATTGTACAGGCTGTCAACGTCATCCCCCTCAGCGAAAACCGCGGCACTCGACGCAAAATTGCCTGCCTCGTAATCTGAAACTGCCTGCCACTGCCTGTCTTCAAACAAATCGGCGGCTTCGCGCGGCAGCCCTTCGGCAAGTTTCTTCTGACCTTGCTGGTTTTTGTTCAACCACAGATCGTCCCAGCCAAATGCATGTGCAGGCTCTGCAATTGGAAAGACGAAAAATGCCAGGCCAATCACCAGGCCGCGACGAAAAGCCAGCGCTGCGATTGGCAATAAAAGCAAAAGTAACCAGGGCCCTTCCTCGCGCCACTGGTCGGTCTGCAGTGATTCACCTGCACTGGTGCCACCGGCAACCGGCCCCGAGAGCAGAGCCTTGATGTCGCTGTTGTCGATAGTCATAGTCGTATATCGGCCCCGACCTGCCGCTGCAAGCTGGCGAAGACCGTCTGCGTCAAGCCTGGGCACGGCGATGTTGCCGCTGCGATCCGTTACGAAACCACCGCCCGCACGCGGAATTGGCGCGCCTTGCGTAGTCCCTACACCAAGGACCGACAAGGTATAGCCAAATTCAGCCAGCTCCCTCGCGGCGGCCTCGGCCTGCGGCGAAGTACTGCCATCCGATATCAGCAGAACCTCTCCAAACGACGCGCCGGCCTGCTCAAGCAGTTGCCGGCCTTTTTTGATTGCCGCTGCCGGATAACTGCCGCGGCTCGGCATGATATCCGTACTAAGGCTGTTAACGAGAGACGCTACCGTGTCTGTGTCGGTGGTCAGTGGCGTCACTGTAAATGCGTTTGATGAAAACACCACCAATGCAGTCTGGCCACTTTGTCGCTCGGCCAGGATGTCGAGTATTTTCAAGCGGGCGCGCGTCAACCGACTCGGTGACACGTCTTGCGCGTCCATTGACCGTGACAGATCCAGCGCGATAACGACCGCTTGATCCGAGCGAAACACCGGCTGCACTATCCGTGTCCAGCTCGGGCCAGCGAGCGCCAGCGTTGCCAGCATTCCACCGAGCGCCATCAACCACCATCGCCAGGAAAGACCGCTGGCGGGCTTCGTGGACAACACGAACGGCAACAATGCCGGCGAAATTACTCGCTTCCAGTTACCAGCTGCATTTTGCCTGCGAGCGAGCGTAAGCGTTGCCAGCAGGACAAGCGGCAATGCCCACAGCCACTCTGGCCTGATGAAGTGAAAGTCAGCTGGCATTGAGTTTTGCCCCGGTCTGTCTTGCCAGGTTTAAGCCAGTCAGAATATTTAACAACGCGAGAAACGACGCCAGCGCCATGGCGCCACCAAGAGGCCAGTGATACATCGACTTTACCGGACGAAAGCCCGCTTCCGGCTCTTCCACCGGCTCCATCTTGTCGAGGATGCGATAAATCTCCTGCAGCGCCGCGGTATCGCGCGCACGAAAATAGCGACCTCCTGTCAGCTCGGCGATTTCCTTTAGCGTTTCCTCGTCAAGATCGCTTGACGGGTTGGTCCTGCGCGTTCCACCCAGTGGCGAATTGACAACCATGCTGTCTGCACCGATGCCGATGGTGTAAATGCGCAAACCAATCTGCCGCGCCAGTTCCGCGGCACGAATTGGCAATACGGAGCCCGCGGTATTTGCGCCGTCGGTCAACAGAACAAGTATCTGCTCGTCGGCATCTTCTCCTTGCTCGTAAATCCGCTTTACGGCCAGGGTAATCGCGTCACCGATTGCCGTTTTTTCACCCGCGAGACCGATGAAGGCTTCGAGCAGCAGTATTTTTACTGTTTCACGATCGAGTGTTAATGGCACTTGAAGATAGGCTTTCTCGCCGAACAGGATAAGGCCGATACGATCGCCCTCTCGTCTCGATATGAAATCACTCGCAACCGCTTTAGTCGCAGTGAGTCGGTCAACCTTGCGATTGCCCAACTCGAAATCTTTGGCATCCATGCTGCCCGAAAGGTCGACTGCCAGCATCAGGTTGCGACCCGACACTTGCACGTCGAGTTCATCGCCAATTCGTTCAGGACGAGCGCTCGCAAGCACCAGCAATATCCACGCAACGACGATTATCCAAAACCGCCAGTTCAATAACTGCTCGACCTCGGAACGATCAGTGAGCAGGTCGAAGCCTGTCAGGCTTGGGACTTTTAGCCCGGCATCCGCGCTGCCGGTCAATGCGGGAAGCAGTTTTCGCACGATCAATGGTAGTGGCAATGCCAGCAGCATCCACGGCCAGGCCAGCGAGTACATCAGAATTGCCCCCCATGCACAGGTTGCTGCAAACGCAAACGCACGACATCAATCAATCCGCGCACATCGGTATCATCGTTGATCGCCTGCGGATTGATGTATGGCAGTGACTCCAGAATCTTGCCGGCGCCTTCGCTGAATGGCCTGTCGTCCAGACCTTGATCCAGCCATTGCAGCCACTCATCACCAGTAAGACCAGCCACCTCATCCCGCGGCGCGTAGGCGAGCATCGCACGCCGGGTTAACTCCGAAAGTTCCTTTCCCAGCAGAACTGCGCTGATGCCTTGCTCGAACTCATCGCTAATCGCTGCCAGACGCTTAAGCGCCAGGCGTCTTGGCGCATTGTGCTGCCATCTTCGGTAAGAACGTCGAACGAGAACGACCAGCCCGAAAACAGCCAATGCAATCAAAAACCACCAGCCAGGGGCGAGCGGCCACCAACCGGTCATGTCCGGCAGATGCAAATCACGTATTGGCAGATCTTCTGGATTCATATGTACCGTGACCTAACGAGACCGCCGGCCGAGCGCCCGCTGCAACCGCTGCACTGGATCATCGTCTGTGGACAATGGCAGAACGTGAATACCGTAGCGGTGAAAGTATTGCTCCTGCTCTTCCTTGCGGCCATCGAAAGCGGCCCGATAATCCCTCCTGGCCGAACGCGAGTGCGTATCAATTGCCAATTCGTCTTCGTGGCTGACCAGGCGATAGTGACCCGGCGGCGGTAACTCACGCTCAAGCGGGTCGCTTACGACGATGGCAAGCACTTCATTGTGGCGCGCGACGCCGGCCAAGTAGGCCCTGGCATTGTGCGAAAATCCGATAAAATCACTGATGATCACAACCAGGCTGCCAGGATGCGTGACGCGTCGTAATGCCGCCATCGCTTGCGTTAGCGCCGATTCAGTTTGGTCTTGCGAGACGTCACTATCTCCATCAAGTGCCGGCCAGTCTTTATGCACCACCAGTTGGTGAACGTAATGCAGCGCTGCCTGACGACCGAGGCGAGGCCGTAACTCACGGTGCGACGAATTGCCGAATATTAATCCGCCAAGTCGATCGCCGCGATGATGTGCCGCCCATGCTATTAATGCGGCGGCGCGGCTCGCGTTGACGGATTTAAAACAGCCCTGCGTCGCGAAATGCATATTGGCGCGCAGGTCCGTGACCACCAGAACCGGGCGTTCACGTTCTTCGCGAAATAGCTTGGTATAGGCCTGAGTACTTCTCGCCGTCACCCGCCAGTCGATATTGCGCGGATCATCACCCGGCTGGTAGGGGCGTGACTCGTCGAACTCCATGCCACGACCTTTGAAATGCGAAACATAGGCTCCCGTTTGCAACGATTTAACGCGCAATACGTCCAGTGCTATCGCCCGCGCCGGGCCAGCCAGCCTTATCAGTCCCGCCTGGCTGACAGTAACTGGCGAGGCATCAAGCGGCAGCTTGTCGTGGCGCATCGTTGACATTAGTGGTCCTCTACGGAACGCCGACGCCGTCCAGAACACCTTCTATTATTGAATCCGGGCCAACGCCGTCTGCTTCTGCTTCAAAGCTCAAGACCAGGCGATGCCGTAACACATCCGGCGCGATCGCCTGAATATCTTCAGGTCCAACGTAGTCCCTGCCCTGCAACCAGGCATGCGCACGCGCCGCGCGATCGATACCCATGCATGCTCTCGGACTGGCGCCATACAAAATCTGGCCCGCCAGCGCGTCATTTACTGCACCCGGATCACGCGTGGCAGTTACGATATTGACGATGTATTGCTCAAGCTCGTCGGCGAGGTGCAACCGGAGAATCTGTTGGCGTGCCTCCATGATCGTCGACTGCGCCAGTAACTCCGGTGGCTTGAAGGGATCGCGTTCGCCTGACTTCGCTTCCTCACGATTCAGGACCAAAATCCGGCGTTCATCTTCCGGGGTCGGGTAGCCGACGACTACGTGCAATAAGAAACGATCCAGCTGCGCTTCAGGAAGCGGATAGGTGCCTTCCTGTTCAATGGGGTTTTGCGTGGCCATCACCATGAACAGGTCTGACAGCGGATAGCTTGTGTCGCCAACGGTGATCTGCCTTTCCTCCATCGCTTCGAGCAGTGCCGACTGTACTTTAGCCGGCGCGCGATTGATTTCGTCAGCAAGAATCAGGTTGTGAAACAACGGCCCTTCGCGAAACTCGAAGGTGCCATCCTGCGGCCGGTAGATCTCGGTACCGGTGAGATCCGCGGGCAAAAGATCGGGCGTGAATTGCAGACGATGGAAATCGCCCTCGATGCTTTCGGCAAGCACTTTGATCGCCCGGGTCTTCGCCAGGCCCGGTACCCCCTCCACCAGCACGTGCCCGTCACACAGCAGCGCGATCAGCATGCGATTGATCAGGTGTGCCTGACCAATAATCAGCTTGCTGGCATGGGCTTCAAGTTGCTGGAATTTCTCGGAAACGCTCATTTATGACTCCGACGGCGAAAAAGGCGTGCCATTGTAGTTAGGAAGTGACCGTTGTCCAACTGGTCAACCCCTCTAATTTCGGCAATTTTGCAGAAATACTCACAATGGCTGGTATTCAGTGATAATGAGACCTTTACGACAGCCGCAGAGCTATTTCATTGCACCGATTTATCCCTGAAATCGTGAGTTTGCTCCGCAATCGCCCTTTCCGGCAGAAAATGCCGTTTTTGCTGGGTGTTTTGGCCTTTCTTGGCGCTTGCGAGGACAAAACCGCCCTGGACGATCCGCCGGAATCCGCACTTGCGCCGGTGATCTGCGTGCGCGGCGGTCATCTGGCTGTAGAGACATTTGGCGCCATCAAGACCGACATTGACTGGAACGAACCCGATATTCAGTGCGAGGGCATGCAACGGCCGCAGGGTAAAGGCGCACGCCTGCGCTTCTCCGGTGAGATTAATTCCGTTGATAACGTCCGGCCACTGGCGATTATTCTCAGCATCCCTGATCTGGAGCGAGGCGCGACCGCCAATGAACTTGCGACCCGGGTAACGTTAATCGAGGAGGAAAATGCGCGTTTTTTCAGCACCTGCGAGACCGATATTTGCTGGTCCAATATTACCGAGCAATCACCATTGACGGATTCTACCGGCACCGTCATTGAGCTTTTCTATCGAATCAGCGGTCTCACCAACTGCGTGGCGCCGATGGCCGAGCTGAATGGCGCTGCGAGCGTTACATTGTCGGACCTGGAATTCACGGGACAACTTCGTTGGACAAAACAAAAGCAGTGAATACGGTCAATCATCTGGCGGCCATCACGATTATGATGTGGTCGGCGTCCATCCAGTCGGATGAATTGCCCGCGTTCGAGGATACGTTCGAGAAGGATGTGCTGATTATCGAAACGGCGGATCAAGGTTGTTTTAAATTTGATGTCTATATTGCCGCCACCCGCGCGCAACAAACCAGAGGCCTGATGTTTGTTCGCCATTTACCTGCCATGACCGGCATGTTGTTCATCTACAAGCGCGCGAGCATCCGCGGCATCTGGATGAAAAATACTTATATTCCACTCGATATTTTGTTCGCTCGCGGCGATGGCACGGTCTCTTCAATCGTGGCAGATGCAGAGCCTCTGTCATTGAAATCGATAGCTTCATCCGAGCCAATTAATTTCGTGCTGGAGTTGAATGCCGGTACTGCCGAACGATTCAGCATCAAAGTCGGCAGCCGTTTCGTGGTTAATAGCGTGCGCTAGCTGGCGGACTGCCGACCTTATAATACCGCCGCTATAGAGCTCGACAGATGGTCGACGTTTTCGTCAGTGATGCCAGCGATATTAATTCGGCTGGAACCCACCATGTAAACAGCGGAGTCCTTTTTTAGCTGCTCAACCTGTTCCGGCGTTATGCCGACGAACGAAAACATGCCGTTGCCTTTCTCGAAGTGCGAAAAATCGTGGTCTGGCGCCTTCTCCCGCATCGCCGCACCAAGCGCCGCGCGCATCGACTTCAATCGGTCGCGCATTGCTGCGAGTTCAATCTCCCACTCCGCTCGAAGCGCCTCGTCTTGCAGAATATGGCTAACCACTGACGCCCCGTGATCGGGTGGCATCGAATACATCGTGCGCACGATGTTATTGGCCTGACTGCGAATAATTGCGCCAGTCGCCGCGCTCTTGGAAACCATCGACAGGGAACCGATGCGATCCCGATAGAGGGCGAAGTTCTTGGAGCAGGAGCTGGCCACGACCATTTCAGGCACCGCATCGAACATATGGCGAACGCCAAAAGCGTCCTCCGCGATTCCATTTGCGAAACCCTGGTAGGCGATGTCGATGAACGGCAACAATCCATTCGATTGCACTAGGTCAGTGACCTCACGCCACTGGTCTTCACTGAGATCCATGCCGGTCGGGTTGTGGCAGCAACCGTGGAGCAAAATAATATCGCCCGCTGGAATTTTGTTGATTGCTGACAGCATCTCGTCAAAGCAAATGTGTTTTTTTTCTGCGTCATAGTAAGGATATGACTTCATTTCGATCCCGGCGCTGCCAAGCAACGGAATGTGATTTGCCCACGTTGGTTTGCCCGCCCAAATAGAAACGTCTTCGTTGGCTCGCAGAATCACGCCGGCGGCAACACGTAAGGAACCGGATCCGCCGGGTGTTTGCAATGTAGTGATTCGGTCGCTTTCGCCCGCCTCATTGCCGAATATCAGGCGCTGAATGCTTTGATTGAAAGGGTCTGCACCGCTGGAGCCCAGGTAAGATTTGGTTACCTGGTTATCAACCAGGAATTGCTCGGCTTTTTTTACGGTGGATAATATTGGCGTGTTGCCACTGGCATTTCGATAAACGCCGACGCCCAAATCGATTTTTTCTGCTCGGGTATCGCTTTGATACTCGGCAATTACCTTCAGGATCGCATCCTGAGGCATGGCACTCAGTTTCTCAAACAAGATTAGAACTCTAATTTAAGCTCCGCCGAATGGCGGGGCTTGTTATTGTTTTACGCTTGTGGCGCCCACACTGAGCACCAGCCACCGGCGTTTACTTGCTTGCCCGGGAAAATCTGGCAAGGACGCCACTCGTCACCATCATTACCCTGAACAAGGGCACAGTTCGCACAGGATTGGCCGTCTGTTGCGGATGCGTGTACGTACTTAAGTGACTGGGCAGTCGGGTCGTCTTCAGCAAGCTGCGGCAAGCCGTCTGCTCGCGCTTGGGCGCCTGGTCGAATCAGGCAGCCAGCTGCGGCCACTGCAGATAACTGGATAAACTGGCGTCTGGCTATTTTACTCAATGGAATCTCCTTAAATCTTATCATTCTAATTCTGGCGCTTCGTGACATAGCGCTGTGCGTATCTTAATACAAAATGCAGCAAAGTGGTCGTTGCGAACGTTTCGCATTTGCACGGTAAACTGGCAATATCACAGCATACAGCAGCAACCTGAACCACAGCTGACCCGGCAGATCGAATCTCGTTGAGTCGCTGCCTCAGAGTGAAAAATGACGCCAAAAAAGAAACTCTTTGCCTGTCGAATACCGCTTCTGGCGTTTGGATTGGCGCTCGTCACCAGCGCTGCCGGCACAAGCCGGCCCGCAGAGGTTCACCAATACACGATTTCCGTTGATTACGCGTTAAGCCGTTTGTGGGTGGAGGCGCGATTCGCGTCGAGTGTTGACAGCGTAAGAGCGCAGTCCCGGGATGCCGGCAAGTTTCTGATTGACGTTCAGGACTGTGACAGAGACAGTCGTATCCGAATGCGCAACCAGCGCATGTTGTTGCCAGAAAATGGCATCCGTTGCCTGAACTACACTGTCGATCTCGCCAAGGCCGCCCGGCACAACAAAAATTATCGCAGCCTCTCGTCCAGCAACATTATCGTTTCTCCCTCAATTTGGCTGTGGCGACCCGACATTAACCGCCGGGCAGAGATCGAAGCACGATTTCGTTTGCCGGACGATGTACGGGTGTCCGTGCCGTGGCAATCGATCGAAAACGAACCGAATCGATATCGAGTTACGCCCTCGCCCGAGAGTGCAGATGCAGAAGTGGTATTTGGCAAATTTGACTACGCGAATATTGAAATTCCTGGAGCTGTCCTTCGAGTCAGCCTGCTGCGTAACGGCAGTGACATCGATACGACGGCGATGTTCGACTGGATTAGAGCCACAGCCACGGATGTCAGCCTCGCCTACGGACGATTTCCAAATCCATCGCCGCAAGTGATCATCGTGCCGGTTCCCGCGACCTCAGGCGGCAGTGCCGTACCGTATGGTCGTGTTATCCGAAACGGCGGAGAGATGGTGCAGTTTTTCGTCAACCCCGACAGACCGATAGAAGAATTTATGAGTGACTGGACGGCTACGCATGAATTCAGTCACCTGTTGATACCCTACGTCAGCAGGCGACATCGCTGGATATCCGAGGGTTTCGCTCAGTATTATCAAAACGTATTGCTGGCGAGATCGGGCGAATACGATCAGCAATATGCCTGGCAGAAACTCTACGATGGATTCGAACGTGGCCGACAGTCCCGACCCGAACTCTCGCCAAATGAAACAGCGGAAGGTGGTGTTCGTTCCGGGTTGATGAAAATTTACTGGAGCGGCGCCGCCATCGCATTAATGGCCGATGTAACGTTGCGGGAACGATCGGGCGGAGACGAATCACTGGACCAGGTATTGGACCACTTGCAGCAATGCTGCTTGCCGGCGGACAAGGTCTGGACCGGGCCAGAACTATTCCGAATGCTCGATTCGTTTGTTGATGAGCCCGTGTTCATGCCGTTGTACACACGCTTCGCCGATACCGCCGGATTTCCGGATACAACCAGCTTGCTCGGGAAACTCGGGATTTCGGTCAGCGGTGGCGAGGTACGCGTACATCGCAGCGCCGACTTGAGCGATGTCCGCGTCGCGATTACCGGCGCCGACTCCCGTTCGACCTCGCACAGACCATCTGTCGCGGCAAAATAAGCTTTAATCCGATGCCAGCAGGTTGACGTCTGTCACTGTCGTGTCGGGCACGTTATCTTGCAATTCAAGGCCCAGTTCACTGGCCATAAATTCGGCTGCTGCCTTAGCCTGGCTGGCGCCTTTGAAGCCCTCGCCGACCACCATCTTCCGGCCTTGCCGATCGAGGGCAAACAAAGTGTAACGAACAACGTGTTTGGTCCCGGACTGACTTGTTGACGACTTTTTCCTGTCAATACGAACAACTGCGGAACGCTGCATTCTGCTTTGTCTTAACGGAATGCCGAAAATCCGCCGGATTGACCATATATCCGAGCCCCGCACGACCACTTGCAACGAGTTCAACGCAAAGTACAACGAGAACATGAGTACCAGCAATCCGATGCCGCCAAAAACCGCGGCCATAAAAAACTTGCCAGCTTCAGTGAGCAAATACCAACCCACAGCGGTAAAGATCGCGCCGAAAAGAACGCCCATGAAGCCACTCCACAGGTTGCGTCCTACGGGGTACAAAATCGAGCGGCCGCTGACTCCAAAGTCCAGTCGAACCATCTCTTTAATTATCTCGAGATCAATCTGCTTCTGGCTGCTACGGGCGTGCTCGATCGAGAAATTCGAGAGTTGTTGCGATTGTTGCTGTGTCGCGTAAACCGGAATTTCATAGTCCCGATCGATATCAGCCCCTGGCAATTCTGCTTTCAGGTTCAACTGCCACAGGTAATATTCGTTTTCGTTTTGTTCGGCATCGGATTCATGGAGATTGTCGGGCACATCAAAACGAAAGCTGAGCCGCGTACCGCGTGCGCCTGAGGTCGAGTGTGCTATTTGCGTGTCCTGCCATTTTGCGCTCGAGGTTCGGCTGCGATCTTTACCGCTTCCCGAGATATGGCTGTACAAGCTGGTCAGCGTCAGCGAGAAACGGGCGCTCGAACTGTAGGGCAGCTTGACCTCGACAGTGCCGCCAACATGCCCGCCGATAGACCCGGGAAACGGGTCCAACAAGATTGGTGCCGGACCGAAGCGTCGCCACTCCATGGTACGTCGTACTGCCCAGGTAATCAGACCGGCGCCCACTAACGGGAACAGCAGTCCGATCAGCGCAATGTAATTATTATTTCGAGTGACCTCGCGAAAAATGACAAACGGCAACGGCGCAGAGATCAGATTCCAGAACGCCGCAAATCCCCACGTAAAATACATGGTTTGTTTGGAGCTGGACTTGATGGATGCTGTTTGCCAATCGTCATTTGCAAGCCACGGCTCATTCCGAAGCTCCGGTTGCGACAGCGATGTTTTCTTCCGGGCACGAAGCGAAAACAGAATGAGGCCGAGCCCGACGCCGCCGAAAACGAAAACGAATATCAGGTTGAAGCCGATCATTCCCCAACGCAGAGATCGATCGACGACGGCATCTGCAGGATCATCGGGATTGACGAATACCGTAATGTACTCGCCGCGACTCATCGCATTGCCCAGGCGCCTGCCGAGGTCTTGCTGAAAATCACCTATATTGTCTGAGCCGCCGCCGACTGAAACCCGGTCGCCATGATAAATCGTTCCGTCAACTTGATAGCTGTAATCCGCATATGCTTTGAAGGTGTTCGAATCATCGCCGGAATGCGTTTCGAAACCGGCGCGTGTCAGCGTTGCGGTGACCGGTATCCACTGCTTCATTTGCCATGCGTCATAGACAGTGCTGCTTGCGGACCAGGCCATCCACACACCGACGCCAAAAAATGGAAGCGCAAACAGTAGAAGAAAGATCCTGCCCTTCATCGCATTATGTCCCAAGCGACGCACGTATCGGCCGCAGATTCATAGCGTAACAGCGAACCCCAAGAGTATATGTGAGGGCAGTCTCACAAGGCATCCCGGCTTGATATACTGGCCAGCCGTAGTGGAGCAGTGCCAACGATGACCGGCAGCAGTCGCGTAATAGAGATCGACAAGGTAAGCGATGGTGAACGGCGTGCCTGCAAAGACCATATTGCCGTCGAGGAGCCGCTTGAAATTCAAATCAGCTCATTGACGGCAGACGCCGCAGCGGCGAAAAGCATTTCCATAACGATGCGCACGCCAGGGCACGATGTGGAACTGGCGCTGGGATTCCTGTTCACAGAAGCCATAATATCGAGCATTGATGAAGTCAGCGATAAAGGCCACACAGGAGAAGTGGATCCGGAATCCGGACTCCGGAATATTGTCCGCATAGAGTTTAAGCCAGAGGTCGAATTTGATTTCGCGAAATTGCAACGACACTTCTATACAACATCGAGCTGCGGGGTGTGTGGCAAGGCCTCGATCGATGCGCTGCGGGTTAGCGGCCAGAAGTCGCTAGCGAACAAGGGAACGACGTATAGTCACGAACTTGTCACTGCGCTCCCCGATAAACTGCTGCTGCAGCAGCGGACGTTTTCGCAAACCGGCGGCCTGCACGCTGCCGCAGTGTTTGACGAACAAGGAGATCTTGTGATCGTTCGAGAAGATGTTGGACGTCATAATGCGCTCGACAAAGTCGTCGGTGCATTGTTGATGCGCAATGAACTGCCGGCGAATAAATTGGGTCTGCTGGTTTCCGGCAGAGCCAGTTTTGAGCTGGTGCAAAAGGCGCTGGTGGCGGGAATAACGACGCTGATCGCGGTCAGCGCACCGTCCAGCCTGGCAATATCGCTGGCCAGAGAATACGGCATGACATTGATCGGTTTCTTGCGCGGCGGCAACTTTAATATTTATGCGGGCGCACATAGAATTAGCGAGTAGGCAAACAGGAATACCATGGCAATCCGTTACAACGCGTCCATAGCGACAGAAATCATAAGCAGTTTCGACGCCAGGCCTGAAATGCTGGTGCAGATTCTGCACGCGTTCGTTGCGCGCTATTCCTATATATGTAAAGAAGCGGTGATACAAATTGCCCACGAACTGAATCTGTCTCGTGCAGATGTGCACGGCGTCGTCAGTTTCTATCACGACTTTCGAACTGAGGCTCCCGGCAAGCGAGTGGTCAAAATCTGCCAGGCAGAGTCCTGTCAGGCAATGGGCAGCCGGTCACTTACCGCACATGCAGAAAAGGTGCTTGGTATAACCATGAACGAAACGACCAGTGATGGCGAGATCACGCTGGAGCCCGTTTACTGCCTTGGAAACTGCGCCTGCTCACCCGCCGTGATGATCGACGATGATGTATATGGAAGAGTCGACTCAAACAGACTGGACACACTGCTCGCAGGCAAGGGCGCGCTGGCATGAGCGACAAGGTCACCGTTTACGTACCCAACGAAACGACTGCAGTGTCGTTGGGCGCCAACGTTGTCGCTGAAAAAATCAGCGCCCTGGACGGCACGAATGTGTTGCGCAATGGCTCTTGGGGAGCGTGCTGGCTGGAACCCTTGATTGAAGTCGTCATCGGAGATCAGCGTATCGCCTACGGACCGGTTATGCAGGACGACATCGAGAGCCTTGTTGAAGCGGATTTTCTGCACGGCGGCGACCATGCATTGCGTCTTGGCCCCATTAACGAAATCCCGTACCTGAGCAAGCAAGATCGATTGACATTTTTCCGAGTCGGCCTCATCGAGTCTCTTTCCATTGACGACTATCGCCGTCACGGTGGTTTCAAGGGAATCACGAAAGCGCTTGATGTCGGTCCTGCAGCAACACTGGATGAGGTTAAGACATCCGGTCTCCGCGGTCGGGGCGGCGCGGCGTTTCCTACCGCCATAAAATGGCAGACTGTTGCCGACGCAGCGGGTGATCAGAAATACATCGCATGTAATGCGGACGAAGGCGACAGCGGTACTTTTTCGGATCGTATGCTGATGGAAGGAGACCCATTCACACTGATCGAAGGCATGCTTATCGCCGGTTTTGCCGTGGGCGCAAACAAAGGCTATGTCTATTTGCGTTCTGAATACCCGTTGACCAAGACAATTTTCAGCAAGGCGCTGGAGATCGCCCGCGCAGAAGGCTTGCTTGGCAAAAACATTAACAAAAGTGATTTCGATTTCGACATTGAATTGCACATCGGCGCGGGCTCTTATGTATGCGGCGAAGAAACTGCCATGCTCGAAAGCCTGGAGGGTAAAGCCGGCACGGTTCGATTCAGACCCCCCTTGCCTGCGCTTGAGGGCCTGTTTGGCAAGCCGACCGTAGTGAATAACGTAATTACCCTCGCGTCAGTACCCAATATTCTGTCGCTTGGCGGCGAGCGATATGCAGGCTTCGGTGCCGGCCGGTCCAAGGGCACGCTGGCGTTTCAGCTCGCCGGCAATATCAAGCGTGGCGGTCTGGTTGAAAAAGCATTTGGCCTGACAATGCGCGAACTCATCGAGGACTTCGGCGGCGGCACCGCGACCGGTCGGGACATTCGCGCGGTTCAGGTTGGCGGGCCCCTTGGCGCCTATATCCCGACTTCCGATCTCGATACCCCGCTCGACTATGAATCCTTTGCAGAAATTGGCGGCATGCTTGGGCATGGTGGCATCGTCGTGTTCGACGACACTGTTGACATGGCGGCCCAGGCCCGATTTGCCATGGAGTTTTGTGCGATCGAATCCTGCGGCAAATGCACGCCGTGTCGCATAGGCGCAGTTCGGGGCGTCGAGGTCATCGACCGAATACTTGCAGACGAAAATCGCGAAGCAAATTTCGAGTTGCTCGAAGACTTGTGTGACACCATGATCGATGGATCGCTGTGCGCCATGGGCGGCTTGACGCCGTTTCCGGTGCAAAGCGCAATCAAGCATTTTCCGGAAGACTTCCGGCCCGAATGCGGAGACAAACAATGAACATTGCGCACGATCCTGACTTTGGCACACCAGCCAGTGAGGAAACAGCAACGGTCTCGATCGAGATCGATGGCATTACAACCACGGCGCGCAAAGGCGACACCATTTTGCGGGCGGCACGCGAATTTGGCGTCGATATCCCGAAGTTGTGCGCAACCGATAACCTGAAAGCGATTGATACGTACATGAAGAATTTGCTTCGACGATATATTTCAGGCATTGCTATACCACTATTTCGAGCAAGTTATGTCATCAAATCTGCTGGGCGACCGAAAACGATCCGAATAGCAACAAAGGACTGAAACAATCTGTCCGCGATGGCCGCTATATTGGGTCAGCAGCAGTACAAAGTCGCCGTAATCGTAACATGCAAGCGGCCGGTACCGGGTGCCAAGCCGCCGATGCTTCGGCGACGACGTTCAACCAGATACCAGGTCCTAAAACTCCTGTACTGTTGATTACGCCTTCAGCTCTTTCGAGCCAGTTCCTCATTTCAGCCGGCGCTACGAACGATCCAAACTGCGATTTGCCAGCACCAGATACAGCGCCGCCGAAATACCGGATGCTCCGAATAACATAGTCATAACGACGATCTGGTACTTGGCCGCTATGAGGGGCGAAACGCCGGACAATATCTGACCGGTCATCATGCCGGGCAGTGATACCAGGCCGACCGCGAATAATGAGTTGATCATAGGAATCAACGCCGCCTGCAACGCGATCCGACGAGCCTCAACATACGGCGTGCCTCTATCACTTTCCGATTGAAATCTTTCCGCCGCAAGACTGACGGAATTCATGGAGCCGGCAAAAATCATTCCCGCCAATGGCACCAGGTAACGAGGGCTGAACCACGGTTGAATGCCAAGAACGGCCTGGCTGACCAGGGCAAGCGTCAGAATCCCGCCAATTGATATCGCGACAAGCGCGTTAAAATAGGAATGCCGCTTTTTCTGTTCCAACGGTCGAATCGCTATCCAGCTCGAGACTGCAAGCATGAATAGCAGTACGGCGATAATAATAAGGGGCTGATCGGACTCGAATAAATACGTCAGCACGTAGCCGATGAGTAACAGCTGAACGAGCATGCGCAACGTCGCATATATTGCCGTTTGAGTTCCGGCCGCCCACCGGAAAATGATACCGATAACGATCAGCGCAGGAATGAAGGCGATAAACAGCCCCTGCGTCGGGATGGTTGTAACTACAGTGCCCATCTTTTATGTCCTGGAGCTGTTGATGCTCACTTCCCTAAATGACGAGTAAACGCGACTTATCTGATTAATCGGCCGAATCGGGATCGTGTCTGGCCATCCGCTGGTACAATAACCCATGCGCAGTTTGCATGAGCGAATCCTCGATGATGCCATCGACATCGCAATTATTCGCCAAACGGCAAAGACGAGAAAATGTTTTGCGGTAATTTTTTGTATGGCGCCGACGGACCTCGGTTCCGTACAGTGCTTCAGTCAGGCCGCCCTCCTGTTCGAAATCGAGGCTGAGGAATTGGCGGGCGAAAACTGCCGAATCGCCGGTTGCAGCCTGCGAGAACAAACTATCCATTTGTTCCCGATCAAAACGTCCGCTACCTGCCGGGCCAACACTCGACATCAACAGCATCCCGGAAATCCCGCCGAGTTGATGCTTTACGCCATCGGCAATCGTAAAAAAGGTTTCCTGCCGCGCGTTCATTTCTGTTGCCGCGATGGCAAGCGTCTGTTTTTCTGATTGCTCCGCCGTGCGGCGAATCGCTTCTGTGTTATCGGCAAGTTCTCGTTGTTGCATAAACATTCCAAGCACAAGCCACAAGAAGGCCAAAGGTGCGAATACACCTTCGAGAAAGCTGCCGACGGCGTCCATTGAATCTGTCTGCCCAGGGTCTGCAACGATAATTCGATTGATGAACCATATGCCACCCGCGATCCAGAAAATGGAGAGAACGATGCCGAGCCAGATTCTCCAGTCCCGATCGCTGATAAACTTTTGGATCGATTTGCCGAAAGCCACAATTTTTCCCCATCAAGTCCGACTCTTTACTCTACTACCCGGTTTGGATAATGAAAACTGCCAGTTGTGCGAACCGGCATGGTGGCTGTGATCCTGCGCCGCGTCTTGATACCCACGCAACGAGTCGTACCGCGCGATCTGGTCCGCACTGAGTAGTTGCGCCTGGCGTAAATGCGCCTCGAGATGCACATATCTGAGGCGAGCCCGCAAATTCCCGATCTTGAGCAATGCGGCCTCCAGCGTTTGTGGCGTGACTGATTTATCTGCGAAATCCTGACCAAGCCGCGATTCCGCTGCGATCAGTTCCTCACCAAGCGCCACTGCGTTTGATTGCATTTGCTCAAACAGGAACTCAGTTTCAACAATCTGGGTCGGGCTTAGCTCGAGCTCGTCAGATACATCCAGCACGTGCTTTGGCCCTGGATAGTGATTCAGCTCGGCAAGTTTGGCGAAGCCCATGCCGTCGCCGCGACGCAAGGAGTCAACTTCCTGCGCTGACAGCGACTTTATCGCGCGGCTTTCTTCACCAATGTACTGAGATGGATCCGCTGCGAATGAAACGTATGTAACGAACAGGAGGACGGGTATTAATTTGCCATGCATAGTTACGAGCCTTTGTAAGCCTAGTCGCCGTCAAACAACCAGCGTTCCAGTGGTGGCTTGATATATTTCGGGAATACGATGAAAAGCCCTACGAGAATGATCAAGCCCCAGGGCGGATAAATATCTATCACTCCCGCCGGCCAGGCGAATGCCCGGATGGAATTGACAAGAGAGTCCAGGAAAAACTGTAAAACGAAATTTACAATGTCTCTGATGAGCGAGCCGCTGAACAGGTCTCCAGGGCCAAACAGATCAGCCAGGTCCTGGTACAGCATTTTGATCTCTAGCCACGCCAGCGTAAGAACATAGCCGCTGGCGTAGAGACCGCCCCCGCGTACATCCCAAATGTTCCTGGCGAAACGCTTGCCCAGAACCAACAGCGCCGCAGGAAACTCTCTCGGTCGCTGAACCAGTGTGCCGAAAAGATCCGCTGCCTCGCTAACTTGATTGGCTATGCTTTCAAAGAAGGGCTTTTTGTTCTTAGCTGCCTTTTTCTTCTGTTTTCTTATTTTTGCCTTCCTGCCTGTGAATCTTCGAACCTTCCAGTGTCAGGTTATACATCAGTCCTTTCGAACCAAAGATAAAACCGACAACCGGGTCCTTGATGTTATTCGTGTCGATGGTTTTCCCGGCGCCAAGATCAATGAGCGCGACGGAACCATCTACGCCGATTTTCCAGCCTTCGCTATTGCGAAATTTGTCCAGCGATTCTTTGGTCATAAACGCGATGACGATTGACTTTGCCTGTGCACCCAATTGAAAACCGATCGAGGCCGCGCTGGTTCGATAGTATGCATCTGTTACGCCACCGACCCGCAGAGCACCCTCCCCGGTTTCACCGCCAACGCCAATGCCAATTTTAATCACGCGTGGAAATACCAGGTAGCCTGCTGACTGACTCAGAAATACGTCAGCGCCATTGACCTCTTTCTTAAACAATTCGATGGTTTCGTCAACCTTTGTTTCTGTGACCATTGCAGACTCGGCAAATGCGAACGCTGGCAAGATCATTGTCAATATAATGCTGGTGGAACAAATGGATTTGAATTTGTTAATCATGACTTGATTACCCTGATGCATGGTTGAAATTCGGTCGGAAACAGGCCGCCCGCCGCTTAAGGTGGGTGCCAATGATAACGTACGCGGCTGCATAAAACACGTGTCTGATTTTACCGACACTACCCTGAAGCCAGGCTGAATACAGGTTCTTTTTCGCGCGGCTGTCAGCCGTTTTTGCGGTCAGCATTTCCCAGAAATGCAGCAAGCATCAGCTGCAGCGTTTCTTGAAGTTTCGCCGCCGTCTGCCGGTCATATTCACCCGATTCTTCGTCCATATAGCAGTGCTGCGTCAATTCGAGCTGAATCGCGTGGATATTTTCCGTCGGATCGCCAAAGTGGCGGGTGATATGGCCACCCGAAAAGCGACCATTGCAGACACTGGAATAGCCTGAGTCATTTGCCACGTCAGTGACTGCTTTTTCGAGATTCAAATCGCAGCTGTTGCCATTGACCGTTCCGATATTCAACTCCGGCAATTCACCGGAAAACAGATCCGGCACCATTGTTCGTATCGAATGGGCGTCCTAGAGCAAGGCATAGCCGAACCGGTCCTTGATCGCCGACAGCTCGCTTTCGATCTTCGTGTGATATGGCAACCAATACGTCTCTATGCGTTGCTGCCGCTCTTCAGGACTGACATCGATATCAGCACGATAAATTGCTTCGCCAGCAAAGGTCCTGGCCGGACACAGGCCGGTCGATAATTGCCCCGCATATAACGCTTCATCACTGCCCGGACGATTCAGATCAATCACGTATCGCGAGTAGTTTGCGGTAACGACTCCGACACCCAGTAGAGACGCGAAATCGTACAGCTGTCGCACATGCCAATCCGTGTCTGGCAGCGACAAGCCAATGTCCGTCATTTGCTCAGCCATGCCGGGCGCGAGTTCGCGACCGTCATGCGGGACACTGATCAGCAGTGGCGAGCTACCACGGTCAAAAGTGAAGCAATCGGTCACTCAACGAAACTCGGCAGGATAGAGCTGCTGTACTGACAAAATTCGCCTGCATCAATCTCTTTCGCCAGCGCCTGTATATCCGGCGACAAAGAGCGATCTTCATCGTATGGCGCGGATATCCCACGCACCTGCTGCATCGCTTTTTCGAGCAGCGCCGAACTTTTTTGCGGACGGTGAAACTCCACACCCTGCGTCGCAGCAAGTAATTCTATTGCGACGACATGGTCAACATTGTCGAGCATCTCATGCAATCGGCGCCCGGCGAACGTCGCCATGCTGACGTGGTCTTCCTGGTTGGCAGAGGTGGGAATGCTATCGACGCTTGCCGGGTGCGCGAGCGTCTTGTTTTCGGATACCAACGCGGCCGCAGTGACCTGCGCCATCATGAAACCGGAATTGATGCCGCCGTCTGCGACCAGGAATGCCGGCAACTCACTCAAATGAGAATCGATCAGAAGCGCTATACGGCGCTCTGAAAGTGAACCGATTTCCGCGATGGCAATCGCAAGATAATCAGCAACCATCGCGATGGGTTCTGCATGGAAATTGCCACCGGAAAGAATGGCATCCGATTCCGCGAAGACCAGCGGATTGTCGGTTACCGCGTTCGCCTCTATCTCGAGAACTCCGCCCGCATGCTGGATGGCGCCGAGACAGGCGCCAATGACCTGCGGCTGGCAACGAATGGAATACGGATCCTGCACCCGATTGCAATCGACGTGTGATGC
>Ga0114950_10000053_pt1 | contig 57268 bp, 60 predicted proteins | sample N075metaG_FD_83503 | JGI IMG/M metagenome (GOLD analysis project Ga0114950, IMG submission 83503) | Deep subsurface microbial communities from Kermadec Trench to uncover new lineages of life (NeLLi) - N075 metaG | ecosystem: Environmental > Aquatic > Marine > Ocean trench > Sediment | place...
CAGAAATTTTTCAGTTTTCTGTTAATCTTCTTGTAGGAGATTGAATAATAAGCCGCTGGGTTATTTCCCTGCGGTTGTAAGATCGGTTTTTGTGTGTTTCACTCTTTTCTAACAACCGGGAAAGGATCACCCTCTTGTGCTGGAGAGCAGCCTTGGCATCATCGCCATCCCAGAAACCTCGATTTACTCCGGCACTTTACCCCGACCCTATGTATTAATCGGGTATCTCAATGAGGTGTTGCGGCAGGGATTTACTGACCTTCGCACCCAGTTCACGCATTCCTTCTGCCCTGCGCACCAGGTTTCCCCTTCCGGAGGTCAACTTGTTATGCGCGTCACGGTAAGCATCCTGCGTTGATTCTATCTTTGACCCGATGTTCTCCAAATCGGCAACAAAGTTGACGAATTTGTCATACAAGGCACCTGCCTTGGTGGCAATCTCCTGGGCATTCTTATTCTGCTGCTCGTGGCGCCAGATATGTTGAATCATTCGCAGGGTCGCCAGGAGTGTTGATGGCGACACCATGAAAACATTCTTCTCAAAGGCATCGGTGAACAGGCTGTTGTCTTGCTGGACTGCCAGCGAAAACGCCGCTTCAATCGGAACGAACAGCAAGACGAAATCGAGCGTTTTTATACCTTCAAGATTGTGATAATCCTTGTCGCACAATTGCTTGATATGTAGGCGCAAAGACTGGAGATGCTGTTTGAGGGATTCCGCTCGATCATCATCGTCTTCGGTGGAGCAGTAACGCTCATAGGCAGTCAGTGAAACCTTGGAGTCAATAATGACATCCTTCTCCTCCGGCAGATGGACAATAACATCAGGCTGTAACCTGCGACCTTCTTCATTCTTCATCGAAACCTGAATTTCGTACTCACGTCCTTTCTGAAGACCGGATTTCTCGAGTACCCTTTCCAAAATTATTTCACCCCAGGTACCCTGTGTTTTACTTTCGCCCTTCAGGGCATTGGTAAGGTTTATCGCGTCCTTACTGATCCGGGCATCCAAATCCTGCAGATTTCGAATTTCCTTGATCAGGCTATACCGCTCTTTACTCTCGTCGTTGTAGGACTTTTCAACTCGTTTTTCAAATTCCTTAATTCGTTCACTTAAGGGTGAAAGGATGTTATTCAGTTGTTCCTTGCTTTCGGCCTTGAATACCTTGTGCCTGGACTCAAATATCTGGTTTGCCAGTGCCTTAAATTCGGCACCCATACGTTCCTTTGCCTCCTGCAGCACGGCGAGTTTTTCCTCATTGTGTTTTTTTTGTTCCAGAAGGGAGGTTTTCAGGGATGCTTCGGACACCAGCACCTGCTGAAGGTTTTACCCTGTTTGTGTCAGCTGCCCCTGGGCTACCTGTAGCCTGCTGCCCAGATCCTCAATATCGCGCAATTGGCTTTCGAGGTTTGCGTTCGCGACAGCTGCCTTGATACGAAAAGATCCTTCCTGGGCAGAGATCTGTTCCTTCATAAACAGGTACACGACGATGCCCATAAGAAAACTACCGAAGACAATCCCGGATACAACCGGGAGCGGGGAATCAAACATAATTGCGCCTTCCAGCTACTGACCCTGCAAGTTTACACAGGTGTGGTAACTTATTCCTGATGCGATTCCTGGCAGCCTGCTAGTGAAGATAAGTGAACATCTTGCGACGATATGCGGTAGCGAGTTCATTTCCTTTCCCGAGCAGGTCAAAGACCTTGATCATGGTCTTCCGGGCTAACTGTTCCTGCCATTCCCTGTCTTTCTTCAGAATTTCAAGTAGCTGATCGAGGGCCGATTCAATTTTATCATCCGCGACCAGTTGGGTCGCGAGATCCAGCCTTAACTGTAGCGCATCAGGCTGCGCTTCAATTTGCGACAGGAGGTCAGTTACACAAGGCAGTGAAGCGGCAGCCTCAAGGAATTCGAGCCTGTTTTTCGGCTTACTAATGCCCGTACTGTCTGCCGGGATCGACGCCAGGATTTCTTTCGCCTCATCCGCCCGGTCTTCCATTATCAACAGGTCGCAGAGTTCTGTCTGTAATTCATAATTCTTTGGTTCTACAACAATGACCTGTTGAAGCATGGTAATCGCGTTGCTTCGATCACCATCGGCTAGCAATACATTAAGCTGCTCCCGGACCCTTTCCATAGAGCTCATCGTCAGTTGATCCAGAATAGCTCGTAGTCGCGATTCATCCTGCGGTCCTTCCAGGCTTTCTGCCATCTGGCCCTGAAAGACAACCTTGATCGTCGGTAGCGTACGCACGCCTAGCTGTTGCACTAGCTGCTGATTTTGTTGGATATCCACCCTGGCGAGAAGAAACTTGCCCTTGTATTCTTCAGCTAGCCGGTGCAACACCGGTGCGAGTTGCTGGCTGGGTTCAGATTCATTGGCATAAAATTCCAGTAATACTGGAATATCCTTCGATTTTTCAACGACTTCAGTTTGGAAATTTTCAACTGAAACTTCAATAACATTACTCACGGCATTCATTTAGCGCGGCCTTATCTAAATAATCGATTGTCTGATCTGGCTTTTTACCAAATAGAACAAGCCGCGTAGCCTACCGGTTTATGTATAAGGAAAAAAGGGGTCCGACCCTTTTTTAGACCCTTTTTTAAGGCCCTTTATTCAGACTGCTCGAATACCATCTCGCCTAAGCGCGGCTGCTATCACTTTTTGACAATGCCAGGGGTTCTGCTTGCCACGGTAGAGAATCCTGTTGCCTTTGCTCAATAACCATATGTCTGTAGATTTGATATGCCTGATTTTCATCTGTACCTCGCATTCTTAAACTGTATTTACATACAGTACTGTACATTAATATAGTAATCGTGGCAAGCATGCTCGCAGAATCCACCAAAGATGCAGGTTACCTGATCTCGATCCAGTCAAAACCCTGCTCCTGGTCGGCTGTATACAGATTTCCGGACCAGTTTTGTAACACGGGTTCGAGCGTCTTATGGGCAAGTTCCGGGTGATTGTTCTTTTCACTAAGATGGGAAATTACAAGGTGTTGCAGGCGACCCAGTTCAATTTTACCCAGTAAACCTGCAGCCTGTGCATTGCTCAGATGACCATGCATGCCACCAACCCGCTTCTTCAATAGATATGGATAGGGTCCATTGGCCAGCATGTCAGGGTCATGATTGCATTCAAGCATCAGGGCATCACAATTTTGATATTGCATTTCAACAAACGGCGTAACATGACCAAGGTCGGTCAGCACACCAACTTTAATACCGCCGGAAGACAGCAGATACTGGCAGGGTTCTTTCGCATCATGGGGTACTGGAACCGGTTCTATACCAATGCCACCAATGCTGAAACTTTGATGGCAGTTTATTTTTTTTAATACCGGCATCACTCCCATTCGATCAGGATAATAAGTCCCGGGCGTCATATGAACCGGGGTGGAGAATTTTCTGGCGAACGGTGCCACGCCGTTGATATGATCGGCATGTTCGTGGGTCACCAATATAGCATCAATATCCTCAGGAGATCGACCCAACCGTTTGAGTCTTCTTATGGATTCCTTTAGCGTAAATCCGAGATCGACGAGAATGCAGGTATTCTCATTTTCAATCAGTGTGCCATTCCCACGACTACCACTGCCCAGGGATGCGATACGCACCAGGATAGACCCCTTAAGTAGAGTATTCTTTAATTATCTTTAGCAACCTTTCCGCAATCAGCGCATCGGCAAATACAACTTCATCCTCACTACCCGCTTCCTTCAGCACGGTGACATGTACCTCTTTGCCCTCGGAGACAAGATGTACCGTATAGCGGTTATCGGGTCCCTGTCCGGGTTTCTCATCCTTTGAAAAAAGGCGCTTGAAAAACCCCGGATCCGGCTGGTGATCAGAACTGTAATAGACATAGTAATTGGCGGAAGTCCTGTCCATATCTTCAACGGCAACTCGTGCATTTTCAAGGGCACTACCAACAGTGACCCATGCCCGATCAAAATTAAGCTTGTATTTCAAAATTGGTTTGTCAATGTCGGGAAAGAGTTCAGCCTTGCTCTCCTGGAGACCCGTTGCCATCAAGGATATGGTTCCCTGGGTAACTGTTTCCCCAAGATAATATGCTATCGCCGATAAGACTTTCCCTTCAAGCTCAGGATTATCTGAACTGCCTTCCCAGCTAACCTGGTCCAGCCGGAAAGGCGCACCTTCCGGAATCTCCCGTTGTGACAGGTAGATTTCAGTGCTTCCGGAACGAATTCCAGGCTCAATACTCACCCGGAATTTATGGCTCGTCACACCCCTTGTGTTAGCGAATACGTTTCCAGCCTTTAAACTTTCCAGAATCTCATCGGCCGTCCCATTTCGGGCAGTCAGCCACTGGCTGGTGAGAACACCCGACGCGGGATCCGCACCTTCAACTAGCAGGTTATTAGCCTCCCAGAATTGCACAACCTTTGGCCACACTGTCGCCGGAGGTAAATCGACAAATACCCAGCGCTCATCACCCAGCTTCTTAATGATAATCTGCTCAACCCCGAATGACGTGCTGAGCGCATCAGGCAACCCTACCTGGTACTCCCGATTCGCCAATCCCCTTCGATCAACGACTTCCGGGATCGGCATGGAATCGACAAAGTCAGGCTGGTCGAGCCCTTCCGGAATTTCAACATATTTGCTGAAACCTGTTTCCAGTTTTTTACGTTCAGAGCCTGCACCGATCCAACTACAACTGGCAGTAACAGCCACTAATAATGTCACCAGCACAACTGGCAGCAATTTACTTTTTACGAGGCGTTCTGTTGCAATGCAGTGCGTTGTAAAGCAATGTTTTGTAGAGCGAGGCATCAGAAAATTGTGCAACCACTTCATTTAGCTTAAAACTCCTGCCTGGCGCATGGCCAATCGAAGGGTTTCATGGAATTCACTGGACAATTCTGTGAGCGGCAACCTGATCCCCTTTTTAATTCTTCCCATTTCCATGAGCGCCCATTTAACCGGAATCGGATTTGATTCCAGAAACAGGTCTCTATGCAAGGCCAGCAATGACTCATTCAAAACATGCGCTTTGCCAGCCTTACCTGCCACTGCGGCGTCACACATCGCCGCCATCTGCGACGGTGCAACATTCGCGGTCACGCTAATCGTTCCCTTTGCCCCATTTAGCATCAATTCACATGCCGTCGCATCATCTCCAGAATAAACGACCATATCCGGGCCACAAAGTTCAAGAATTTTCTGAGTTCTGGCAAGATCTCCAGTGGCCTCCTTGATCGCTACAACCTGTTCAATCGCGGATAGCCGTTTGACAGTTTCTGGCAACATGTCACAGGCGGTACGACCCGGGACATTGTAGAGAACCTGGGGAATATCCACGGCTGCGGCAATTGCCTCATAGTGCCTGAACAGCCCTTCCTGTGTTGGTTTGTTGTAATAGGGGGTGACGAGCAGACAGGCATCGGCACCGGCATCTTTCGCCGCAGCAGTGAGTTCAATCGCTTCACTGGTGGCATTCGCCCCGGTCCCCGCAATCACCGGGATTCGACCCTTCACGATATCGACTACACGCGTTACAATTTTGCAGTGTTCCGGTACTGCAACAGTTGCAGATTCTCCGGTGGTGCCAACCGGTACGATCGCTGCTGTACCCGATTCTATATGCCATTCAACCAGGGCATCCAGACCCTCCCAGTGGATGGAACCATTCTCCAACATTGGTGTAACCAGTGCCACAATACTCCCTGAAATCATGGAGCCCCCAAGTAAAAGTCGAACATCTTAACGATGGTTATTGTTGATAACAAGAAATCACTGATTTCATGTCTCTTCCGGCATCCTGGTGGATGGCCATGCTGTCATAATGGCCTTGATCAAGGTTGCCAGCGGAATGGCAAAAAATACACCCCACAATCCCCACCAACTGCCAAATACAAGGACCGCAATAATAATGGCAATTGGATGCAAATTGACCGCTTCTGAAAATAGCAGCGGTACGATGACCATGCCATCTATACCCTGGATAATAGAATAACCCAGCACCAGGTAAAGAAATGAGCCACCCCAGCCATATTGCATATAGGCAATGATCAGCACAGGGAAGCTTACCGCAATGAGCCCAAGATACGGAACAATCACAGAAAGCCCCACAAGAAAAGCCAGCAGTGCCGCGTAGTTCAAACCGAACAGGGTGAAGAACGCGTAGCTGGCGCTGCCAACGATAAAAAACTCCAGGAATTTGCCGCGTAAATAGTTTTCTATTTGCAGGTTCATCTCTTCACCAATCTGGTTCATCAGGGGTCGCTTGGCCGGTAGAAATGAAACACACCATTCAATCAACTGATCCTTGTCCTTCAACAGGAAGAACACCAGAATGGGTACCAGCAGCATATAAACAATGACCGTGACAAGCACTGGCAACTGGGACAATGAGAACGACAAAAGCCATTGCCCGATATCACCTGCCTCGTTGTTGAGCATATCCACCAAACTATTCACCTGATTTTGCGAAAAGAAGTTTGGGTATTTCTCTGCTAACTTGTCCAACACCCCCTGGCTCTTGGTCACCATGTTCGGGACTTCCGCAAACAATGACCGCATCTGTCGCCAGACCCTCGGAACAATAAAAAACAGGAAGCCAATAAATCCGCCAAGAAACAGCAGAAACGTCAAAGTGACCGCGATACCATTTGGAATCTTGTACCGGGCAAAAATTTTGATCATTCCCTGCATAACGTATGCGAGGACGATTCCTGTCAGCAATGGAGCAAGTATCGTGCCCATTGTAAGGATGATGACCACGAACAGGCCAAGAATAGCGGCAAACAAAATTGCCTCTTCATCCGACAGGTGTCGATCTATCCACCCTCTCAATACTTGTAACATTTCGTTGCCTCCCCTGCCTACTTCTTACGTAGCCAGTAGGAATAGGTACCCCTGGTTTCTGCGGTGTAAAGTAATTGATGACCACTTTGTTCAGAGAACACCTGGAAATCACGCACCGAACCCGGGTCAGTACAGACCAGCTCCAGCACCTGGCCTGATTCAAGCGCGTTAAGCGCCTGTTTCGCTTTAAGTAGCGGCAGGGGGCAATTCAATCCGCTTGCATCAAGTTTCTGGTCTGCCCGTGGAATTTGTACTGTTTGCTGATTCAGGTCTGGATTCACGTATTTCTCCAAAGATCTGGCAGATTATAGCAGTGACCGCCGATTCATTCTTGAACCGATCAAGGTATCAGTGTGAACATACAATGGTGGCGACGGTCTATACCTAATGAGTCGCCCGTCGACATGATTCGCGGAGAGAGCGGATAACCGCTAGAGTAGATCTGGCAGGAACCACAAACGTATTTCAATGGGTTACCCGTGATAAAATCAGGATTTTGATGATACAGCATCCAGCAATATTGAACCCGAAACTCGCCTTCCCCGGTAGAGCACTGGTATGGCTGGTCTTTTTGGTTCTTGTGCTCACTGGCAATGACAATTTCGCGGCAAATAATCAAAATCTTCCGCGGTTAGGTGATCCAACTTCTGGCATTATTTCACTTAAACGGGAACATGAAATTGGCCAGAACTTCCTGCGTTCTCTGCGCGCGCATGCCGCCACACTCGATGACCCAATACTCCAGGAATACCTGGAGCTTCTAATTTACCGTCTTGCCGCAAGCAGCCAATTACAGGACAAGCGACTGGATGTCGTGTTAATCAAAAGCCCTCTCATCAACGCATTTGCTGCACCTGGGGGTATCGTCGGCGTCAATTACGGACTATTTACCTACGGGGAAACTGAACACGAGACGGCGGCGATTCTTGCCCACGAACTTGCCCATCTAAGCCAGAGACACTTTGCCCGCGGCATCGAGGCAGGCAAGAAAAACAGCGTCATCAATCTTGCCGGACTATTGGCCAGCGTCATCTTGATGACCACGGTAGGTGCTGAAGTCGGCATGGCTGCCTTAAATACCTCACAAGGATTAGCACAAAACCAACAGCTCAGCCACAGCCGCGCCCGCGAGGCAGAAGCTGACCGTGTCGGTATCGACACATTGTCCGAGGCAGAGATGGACCCTCGCGCCATGGCATACATGTTTGAACGGCTGGAAAGGGCAAACCGGTATTCTAGTGACAGAATTCCGGAATTCTTAAGATCTCACCCGGTGACCAAAAGTAGAATCGCAGACGCCTACAACCAGACCAGGAATTTTCCCAAGAAGTCCTGGCCACTGAGTCTCGACTACCAATTAATGCGCGCCCGGGTGAGTGCCCTGACAACCAAATCCCCACAAGAACTGCTTTTACGTTTTAAGGCTGGTGCGAACAGCGATGACCCTGTGAGGCGGGCTGCAAGTCAATACGGAATGGTGTTGTCACTCACCAACAATTCTGAAATTGATGAGGCAATTCGTTACCTGAGACCTTTGAAGGAAAACTATCCAGATAAAATATTGTTCAAAATTGCGGAAGCAGATATTCACGCGCAAGCCCAGAGATACGAGCAGGCTCTGGGAATACTCGAGCTCGCATTAGCCGTCAACCCGGGAAACTACCCGCTGTCAATGAGTTATGCGGAGACTTTAATCAAGGCTGATCGACCAGCCGATGCTGAATCAGTATTGCTGGATTTAACAAACAACAGAAAGAATGATGAACATATCTGGTACCTGCTGGCAGAAGCCTTTGGGCTTGCAAAGAATATTCCTGGTGTACACTGGGCAAGAGCTGAATTTTTTGTGCTCAACGGCAATTTTGACCAGGCTATCAAACAACTCAGCTACGCCTTGCCGCTCGTCAGGGGAAATTTCCAGCAAGATGCGAAGATCAAGCAGCGAATGGATGAAATCTGGGAACTGCGATCCAGGTCAGACTAATATCTGTATGTCCTGGTTTTCCGCGCAGGCATTAGCTAATTTGTGCAACACGGCGTTTATCAGGCATTACCTTTCATTCTAAGCTGGTTACTCTCGGCAAATTTCACCATCCTTTCCAGCGGCAGCAACGCCTGTTTTCCTAATTCCGGATCAATAAATATTTCGTTGTCACTGTTAATCAAGGTTGATTCCAGATCCTCAAGCGTGTTCATGCCCATCCAGGGACAGTGGGCGCAGCTGCGACAGGTTGCGCCTTTGCCAGCAGTGGGCGCTTCGATAAATGTCTTGTCCGGCGCCATTTGCCGCATCTTGTAGAAAATGCCTTTGTCCGTTGCAACAATGAACACCTTGTTCGGCAACTCACTGGCAGCCCTGATAATTTGTGTGGTAGAACCGACCACATCGGCTAATTCAATGACTGCCTGCGGTGACTCTGGATGAACCAGCACGGCAGCGTCCGGATAGACGTTCATTAAATCACGTAACCCCTGCGCCTTGAATTCCTCGTGCACAATGCAGGAGCCATCCCACATCACCATGTCCACTCCTGTTTCATTCTGGATATACGATCCAAGATATCGATCAGGCGCCCAGAGCAGTTTCTTCCCCTGATCCATCAAGTGCTCGGCAACTTCAAGTGCGATACTCGAGGTAACCACCCAATCTGACCTGGCCTTGACCGCGGCTGAAGTATTCGCATAAACAACCACCGTTCTATCAGCGTGCTGGTCACAGAAAACAGAAAATTCTTCTATGGGACATCCCAGATCCAGAGAACAGGTGGCCTCAAGGGTTGGCATCAGCACACGCTTCTCGGGGTTCAGGATCTTTGCCGTTTCACCCATAAATCGCACACCGGCGACAATCAGGATTTCAGCATCATGGCTGTTACCAAACCGGGCCATCTCAAGGGAATCAGACACGCAGCCACCTGTTTCCTCGGCCAGTGCCTGGATCGCATCATCGGTGTAATAGTGTGCAACAAGTACGGCGTTACGTTTTTTCAGCAGGATCTTGATTCGATCCTTGTACTCCCCAATTTCCACGTCACTCATGTCATGACGCTGGTGCAGGGGAACCTCGAAGGCGATATTACTCAATCTGTTCACTCATTTGCCAAAGTGGACCTGTCATTATACCCCAGGCTGCTGAGAAAACAGTTTTAGTGTCTGGTCCGATTTTTAAGGTTAGACGATTTATCTACTGTCTTTCGCGTGCGCTCTATTGTACAGAGCTCTCGGGTATACTTCGCTGCTCTATCGGCTACCCGTATCTTTTTTATTGAACGCTTCCAGGTTGAACATTGCTTTTTTGATCGCCGACACCGATACCTTTATAGACGGGAATTACTTACGTTTCGCAAATGAACTCCTGTCACTTGATATCAATATTACAATTTGCCTTGTTGACTCGATATCCCTGCATCATTCAGATGTAACCGCAAACGGTTTTAAAGTGAGTACGCGGCTCAATGATGGAGATAGATTTCCTGTACTGACAAGACATTCACTTGTGGAATTCTCACACCTCTGGGTATTGTCTCTTGGTTTTCGCCATAGCTTCCTGGACAAGATGCAACTGCTGTATTCAATTGATGACAAGGTGCGGATCATTAATTCCCTGGATGCAATCATGCATTTGAAGAGCAAATATTTTCTGGCCAGCAAACCCGAACTCTTCAAATATCCTGAATCCTTCGCCTCTACCAATCCGGACGAATTATATGAAATCCTGTGCACAGGAGACCGATGGATCACCAAACCGCCTGCGGGCAGCCTCGGGCGGGACGTATATCTACTCAGCGCTACGGACCCCAATGCCCGCGTCATCCTGGAAAATCTCTGCGGTCCCGACCGGAATCAGTTTGCGCTGCTGCAAGCCTATGTACCGGAAATTGAACAAGGCGAGAAAAGGGTACTATTCGCTGGCGGGAAAGTGGTTGGACAATACCTCAGAATCGCCGTTGCAGATCACCGCACCAATTTGATGCAGGGGGCAAAAAGTGAGCCATGTGAACTGACGACGGATGAGGCAGCCTACTGCAGGAAACTGGGTTCATTTTTGAAAGAATTCGGCGCAGATTATGTGGGTCTGGATCTTGTCTTTCCCTGGATCATTGAATTTAACGTGATCAATGCCGGTGGCTTACTCACCATTGAGGAACTGACGGGTCAAGACCTCTCTTCCACTATTATCAGCGAAATTGGATTTATTAAAGCAGGTTCTTGAGTTTTTAGTACGAATCGGTATGATACCGCCCTTCTTGATATGGGGCGTTAGCTCAGTCGGTAGAGCAGCTGGCTTTTAACTAGTTGGTCCCGCGTTCGAGTCGCGGACGCCCCACCATTTTCAAAGGGTTGTGCCCGATTATAAGGGTGACACTTCTCCTTAATGCCGGACCGGCCAATTACATAGACAGGGTCCTGTCCGTAAAAGTGCTTTCGAAAGATTCTACACTGCTGTTGCCCATCGAAATGGCCTGATCCAAATTCCGGTAAACTGACACGCTAAACAGCAATCGATGTCTTGTGACGAGCACAGGTGATCTCGTCTAGTTGTCTCGATAGCTAATGCCGAGATGATAGTAAAGCCACATAACATGTCTAGTCACTTCCACCGGGAATCCATATCGTTTCTACAAGTTGATTTTGTGATTGGGTAATCAGCATCGAAAGATTGTTAGTTAGTTCCTGTCCGGAAACTCAGAAAGGGGGAATTTCTGTGCTATAAATTCCTCGTTCAGGACACGAACGAGTTAGGCAATACCTTAACAGCTGCAATAGTCATCAAGCTGCTTCAATTTTCAACCTTTCCGCAAGCCAGATTTTAATTACAGCCTGTCTGGTTACACCCATCGTCGCTGCAGCCTTATCCAGGTCATCAATCATCCAGGCTGGAAAATCAACATTGACTCTTTCTTTTTTAAGATTCACCCGGGAAAGTTCTTCAGTCTTATCCTCCTGGAAGGCGCTATGATGATCCGCACAACGCAACCCGGGATTAGTTAGCAGTGACTGATTTTTTTAACGATGCAGAATATCGACAACGAATTCAACATCAAGAAGATATCGTCGTATCAGAATCGTCATTAGAATCCATGCATCGCGCCCAGGTTTTTACATTGCCCTTTGAAAACCTGGATATACACCTTGGACGCGGCATCCGTGTTGATCCTGAGACAATTTACAACAAGGTCGTAAAACGACCACGTGGTGGCTATTGTTTCGAACTGAACGGATTACTGCTACAGGCTCTGACCCACTATGGGTTTACTGCCAGGGCGTTATTGGCCAGGGTTCATATCAGCGGTGTACCAAGCGGCCGGACCCACCAGATCACACTGGTTGAATTAGGCGACAAACAATGGATTGCCGATGTGGGTTTTGGCGCCACAAGTCTGCACGCCCCACTCCCATTCGAACTTAACCGGATCGACAAACAGGATCGTCTTGAGTATCGGCTGGTAGAAGCGGATCCCTGGGGTACTATGCTCCAGCTCAGGGTTAAGGAAGAATGGATGAATTTGTATAGTTTTGATCTGGGCCACGTTTGCCAGAGTGATATAGAGACCGGGAATCACTACACATCCACCAGCCCTGACGCGCATTTCACGCAGGTTAGAATAGCGAGCCTGGTTAACCCGAAGGGTCGAATATCTCTATCCGGACAAACACTCACCAGGGTCGATTCCGGCGAAACAACCCAGACCGAATTACCCGAAGGGCCCGAATATCTTGACGAGCTCCAAACAAATTTTGGGATTCAACTGGACGCAGCGTTCGAAAATTTTAAAACACCTGACCAATAGCGATGGTAATTTGAATTCCTGGCCAGACTTCGATCATTAGACTCGACTTCAAGATCACTTTGCAACGGATCGTGCCAAATACCAGTAAGCTGGAACAATTTATAAGCCCCAGAATGGTTAACCTTGAGCAGAAAGGTTACACACCTTCTATCTCAACCATATTGATTACGTGGTTTAACCAGAAAGTAAGGGAAACCTGGTATTTGACTGATTGTCCAGATCTAAAGTGGGAAAATCATTCTTGATGAGATAATCCAGAGCGACTTCTCGAATTTCCTGAACTTGTTCCTGCCGATTTATTTCGGCACTGTGTGTGACGGATATTGTCACTAAGGATATTGCCTACTACTCATCGATAGTTTATATACTTACTGCTATGTACAGTAGAAGTGTGCATATTAGATGTTTTATGAACTTGAAAAAGGTTTGAAAATAGACTATTTTGTACAGTATGGGTGTGCAAACCGGCACTAAAATAAACCAATTATCCCGTGCTCTTCCTGAAGGGTTGCTAGTTGACGCAGCCTGGATGGAAGGGCGTGGTTACTATCGTTCGCTGCGTAGCCAGTATGTAGCTGCAGGGTGGCTGGAACAACCTGCGCGCGGTATATTTCGTCGTCACCGTGGCTCAGTAGGCTGGGAACAAGTCATTATTTCCTTACAGACCCTACTTAAATTTCCAGTATCAGTCGGTGGGCGAACAGCCCTTGAACAGCAGGGTTACGCACATTACCTACCACAGTCGCATAAATACATCCATTTATACAGTGACAAAAAACTCCCTTCCTGGGTGTTTAAGTTATCTATGGAAGAAAAATTTATCGCCCATAACCGGCAGCGCTTTTTGCCTGAAATAAAATTACCACCGGCGTTACATCTGCTCTCTACTTTACAATATGCAGACAATGAGGCGCTCTCGGTGGCTGGATTGCGTATGACACTTTGGGGGCAGTGGGAATGGCCACTCCTAATGTCCACGCCGGAACGCGCCATCCTCGAATTGCTTGATGAGTTGCCTAAACATGAAAGTTTTCATCTGGCAGATGTCACGATGGAGGGGCTGGTCAATCTAAGTCCCCGACGAATGCAGAAATTACTGGAAGTGACATCCAGTATCAAGGTAAAGCGGCTCTTTCTATTCTATGCCGACCGGCATCAACATAGCTGGCTGAAACATATCAAGCGCGACAAAATTGACCTCGGAAAAGGAAAGCGAATGCTGGTCAAAGGCGGCAAACTAGACCGGCACTATCAGATCACCGTTCCGGAGGGGCTGTAGTGGCGTTTCGGGGCATTTATAAAAGGCAGGTCCAATTGCTTGTGTGGTCTTTGCCCTATGTGGCAAAAGAAGACTGCTTTGCTTTAAAAGGCGGCACAGCCATCAACATGTTTATACGCAACTTACCAAGATTATCAGTCGATATTGATCTTACCTATTTACCAGACGCAGATCGTAAACATGCTTTAGCTGAGATTGACGCAGCCTTAAGAAGAATATCCACTGGTATAAAACAAGCTGATAGCACAATTCATATCACTGAATCTGCACCGCGCACTCAGAGCACAATCAACAAGCTTGTTCTAAGAACAAAAGACCGGGTGCAGATTAAAATTGAAGTAACCCCTGTTATGAGGGGCTGTGTCTATAAACCTGAAGTCAGAGCAATCGTTGAAAAAGTAGAAGATGAATTTGGTTTTGCCGAAATCAACGTCCTTTCTTTTGCTGATCTTTATGCCGGAAAGATTATAGCTGCCCTTGATCGGCAACATCCACGAGATTTATTTGATGTTCATCAGCTGATAAACGGCGAAGGCATAAAAAATGAGCTGCGTAATGCAATTATCGTGTATCTCATCAGTCACGATCATTCACCTCACTCACTTATCTCACCTCAGCTTAAAGATATTTCTCATGAATATGAGACAAACTTTGTCGGCATGGCAGAAGATGATCTCGCACTTGAAGTATTGCTTGAAGCGAGAGAGTCTCTCGTTAAGGATGTGTTGGAGAATATGCCAGATGCACATAAAAAGTTCTTGATCTCTTTCTATAGCAGAGAGCCAGAATGGGAACTTCTAGGCCTGGACGGGATAAAGAATCTTCCCGCAATTAGGTGGCGAGAACACAATCTTGATAAGGCAGGTAAGGAAACACGTGGAGAGTTAGTCAGAAAACTGGAGAAAGTCTTTGTCAATAAAGCGGATCACGATAATTTTTAGACTCCCACTAAAATATCGCCATAGTTTGGTCTTTGGATTTATCTTCTGCTATATCTCGATTGTTGTACAAGCGGTCACGGAAACAAATGTCGCAACAAATAGAGTGTGACCTGAAACTTGTCCCTGGTAAATATTAATCCAAAGGATTTCAAGCTGATTCACAATATTTGTAACTATGATGCAACCATAAAAGTCGAGCCAATCTCACTATTGGCATCACTCGTGCTGATCGCCAGATCCCAATTCCTTACCGGTACTCAATGTTGAGTGTAGGCATCCTGAGAAAACACCAGACCGGCATCGGTCAATAAACTAAAAAATGCGCCGCTGGATCGGCGCCCCGCAGCCCCAATAAATTGGTAGACTCAGAAAAATCCAAGACTTGAGGAGAGACTAATGGAAACGATCATTTACGAGAAGAAAGGCCAGGTCGCCTATGTGACGCTGAACCGGCCAGACAAGCTCAATGCCATGAACGATGTAATGCACAGGGAACTGGGTGAAGCATGGGCTGATTTTCGTGACGATGATGATTTAAGGGTGGCAATATTGTCCGGCAACGGGCGTTGTTTCAGTGCAGGCGCCGACCTGTCTGCTGGTGCACCGGAGAATTATACGTACACGGGTGATTTCCCCGACATAACCCAGACCCAGAAGGTGTACAAACCCATTATCTCGGCACTACACAGCCACGTTGTTGGTTACGGCTTGTGGATTGCCCTTGATACAGACATCCGGATTGCAACAGAAGACACCTCCTTCTGGTTACCAGAACCACAATGGGGTATAGCGACTATCCCCTGTGCCTGGTTTCCCAGGATCATGCCCTGGGCTATTGCATCCGAATTACTGCTGCTTGCAGACCGTGTTAGTGCACAACGGGCTTATGATGTTGGCATGATCAATAAGATCGTTCCTGCCGATCACCTGATGGCAGAAGCCGAAAAAATTGCTGCACGATTCTGTGAACTCAGCCCTGTGGCAGTACAGGGCATGAAGGAATCCATGATACGTGCCTCATCACTGGACTACACCGCCGTCGATCAGATTACTGATGACGTGCAAACCCGTGTCATGAATTCTGAAGATCGCAAGGAAGGCAGCAAAGCCTTCCTGGAAAAACGCCGGGTAGAGTGGCCCAACAAATAGAATCCGGGGCGAGATTCATACATCGTTTACTACCAGGCATGCGTCTCGCCGTCCCATTTCCAGAAGCTACCGGTGTTATCGGCATTGAGCCCGGCAATGACATTGATCATTCCCCGGGCACTTTCTTCAGCAGAGATATCAGCCCCTGAACCGCCCATATCGGTTCTCACCCACCCGGGATGAATGACACAAACCGAAATATCTTCCTTCGCCATTTCAATAGCAGCCATACGCATAAATTTGTTCAAGGCCGCTTTTGAAGTGCAGTAGGCATAGGCGACCGTCATGTCCAGATCCAATGCACCCATCTGGCTGGTAATCGTAACGACCCTGGGGCTGTCTGATAACTTTAAGTTGGCGTGTAACGCTTGCATCACCCGAACCGGCGCCATGGTATTGATATTGAACGTCTCTGCCCAACCCTCAAAATCCATGTTGTAAACAGTCTGATTTTCATATGCAGGGCCACCCATGCCAGCATTATTAATCAGCACGTCAATGACCGTATCTTTAAGATCCTCCGCCATGGCGGCAACTGAATCGGCGTCTCCTACACTCACTTCCTGCACCTGGACATTGCCACCTTCGGCGAGTTGATTGAGCACATCAGCCCCCTGCGGATCACGGCAACAAGCGATGACCATATCTCCCTTCGCGGCATAGATCCGCGTCATTTCCAGACCAATTCCCCTGTTTGCACCTGTGATCAGGATTGCTGCCATTGAATAAACTCCTCATTAATAAGTCGGAACCAGTGAAACATCTAATACCTGGTTGGATCCGGTATCCCCGCTCTGTCAAATCCGGATTTCCTGATCTGGCAACTTTCGCATACTCCACAGGAAATACCCTTTGAGTCAAGTTGGTAGCAGGATACAGTTTTAGAATAATCAACACCCAGTGATACTCCGAGTTTGATGATATCTTCTTTCTTTAGGTCAATAAGCGGTGTCCGGATTGAAATCCGCTGACCTTCCACGCCCACCCGGGTGGCGAGATTAGCCATGGTTTCAAAGGCTGAAATGAATTCCGGTCTGCAATCAGGATAACCGGAATAATCTACTGCATTCACGCCGATAAAAATATCCTTTGCCCCCAGCACTTCTGCCCATCCCAGGGCATAGGAGAGAAAAACAGTATTGCGTGCCGGAACATAGGTCACAGGAATTTCGCCGGCTTGCCCATCTGCCTGGTTTTCGGCATCCCCGGTGAGAACAGGCACATCGATATTCATATCGGTCAGTGCAGAACCGCCGAAGGCACCAAGGTCAATCCTTGCCACCCGATGTTCCTTTGCCCCGAGGTGGGCAGCTATTTTTACCGCGAACTTCACCTCTGTACCATGACGCTGGCCATACTCAAAACTCAGGCAATAGGAATCAAAACCCTCGGCGCATGCTATCGCAAGCGTTGTGGCTGAATCGAGCCCACCGGAGAGCAATACAACAGCCCGTTTTTCGTTCTCATGACTTTCAGACACCGGGTTTATTCCCCCACAGAATCTTGTGCAACTGAACCTGTAACCTGACCTGCAACCCATCTTCAAGTATCCAGCCAGCCAGGTCAGCCGCATTCAATTGGTCGTAACTGGCAGAAAAGAGCACATCTGAAACCCTGCCCAGCAGGTCATATTCGGACAGTTTAAACTTCGCCCAGTCATAATCCTGCCGGTCGCAAATTACAAACTTAACCTGATCCCCGGGTTTCAGGTGGCCTATATTTTCATAAAGATTTTTGCCCACTTCATTTGAGCCAGGCGTTTTTAAATCAAGCACCACTGATACGCGTTCATCCACTTTACCCGTATCGATAGCTCCACTGGTTTCAAGCGAGACCTGGTATCCCTCATCACAAAGCAATGACAGAAGCTCAAGACTCGCCGTTTGCGCCAGGGGCTCACCGCCTGTCACCGTGACATGGGTGGCAGTATATAAATTTACCCTACGGACTATCTCTGCCAGTTCCATCGATTCACCACCACTAAAGGCATAGGCAGTATCACAGTATTGACAACGCAAAGGGCACCCGGTTAAACGCACGAATGTGGTGGCTAACCCAACGGTTCTGGCTTCCCCTTGAAGGGAATGAAAAATTTCAGTAATCCTGAGAGTCGTATTCATGCCGGGAATCGCAGTTGGACGGGACGAAAGCGGGTTTAAGGGGTTTACTGCCCGTCGCAAGAAACCTTATCCCGCAGGTAGCTTTCAGCAAGCCTGGCGACAGATTTCCCTCTATGTTCTTCAACTACCTGGCTAAGTATATCTGTTGCACGCGCACAGTCACCCATCAGATGATAAACCTTACCAAGTTTAAACGCGGCATCCGGTACCTTGCGATGATCGGGAAAAAAAGAAATGACCTGGGCGAGTGCCTGTCTCGCTTTTTCGTAGTCGGGGTCAGGTTTGGCAGCATAAACCTCACCCAACCAGTAATAGGCATTTGGTGCATAGATCCCGTCAGGATACGCCGCAATAAGGGCAAGAAGTTGCGTGATAGCAAGATCGTATTGCCGGTTTCGAATCAGTTTCAGGGACATTTCATAAAGGGCTTTCTCATCCTGGGTAACAGGTTGCGTTTTTTCTGAACCGCTATTGGCTTCAATTGCACCCTTCCGGGCATTTGTACCTTCTGTGGTACTGGCCCTCTCCTGGCTCAGAAGCTGAAATCTTCTGTCCAGTTCAAGATATCGATCTTCCTGGGTCGCGCGCATCCTGTTGAGCTGAAAAGTTAACTCTTCGACCAATCCACGCAATTCCATCACCTCACGCTGCATTAACTGCAGTTGATACTGTCCTTCAATCACTTCCATCTCGGGCGGTATGGCGTTAGCGGATAAAGCCCCGTTCTCTTCTATGGGCTGCTGAAACGGGTCGATTCCAGTGACACCTGAAATCTGATCGAGACCATAGACAGAACGTCCGTTAACCGCGCGCGCGCTCACTTCACGCGATTCAACTTCAATCGGGTTCTCGGTTGCCAGGACTGGATAGTTCTGGATTAAAAAAAAGAATATTACAAACAAAAATGGTGTACTGCCTGCCATTAGCAGACCGGATACACCACTCATGCGCGGGCGATGCTCAACCACAGGAACCTCGCCAGATGGATTAACGGTAGACGACTTCTACCCGTCTATTTTGTGCCCAGGCACTTTCACTATGGCCAGAATTGATCGGTTTTTCTTCGCCATAGCTGATGACTTCGATCTGCGAGCGCGAGGCACCCTGGGCAACGAGATAAGCGCGTATCGCATCAGCGCGCCTTTCACCAAGAGCAAGGTTATATTCACGGGTCCCTCTTTCGTCTGCATGACCTTCAAGCCTGACTTGCAGCATGTCGTCTCCGGATAAGACTTTGGCGTGTTTGTTCAATTCTGTATGGCCACCCCTTTTCACGATCGCCTGGTCAAAATCAAAGTAAAAAATGCCCTGCAAGGTTTCCGTGTCACCCGAATCTCCCTTTGCGATTTCAATCTTGCCCATCACGACCCTTGGCTCAATGATTTCAGGTTCCATAGGCGGCGCTTCAATATCGGTCGCTTCTGCTGTGGACGTATCCGTTTCGGCATCCATGACTGGGCCTTCCTCTGGCTCACTACTGGCACATCCAACCATTAACAAGGCTGTAAGACCAATAATTAAAAGGCCACGAATTTTTGTTGTTCCCATGATTAGCTCCTATTGCTTTAATCACTAAAATTCTTTTTTTGACGGTAGGCACACCATCTTTAATGTTCAGATGCGGATTAAACCACAATCAGGCCGCCAAGTTCACGTGTCCATGTCACATAAAGTGCGATTTATCGGCATTCCAGCCAATTTTGTTCGTCTCTCATACAACAAACACGCGCAATAACAATGATCGGTCAACCTGTCTCCTGAATGTCGGCGGTATGATCATTCACTCGCCGGGTTCTTAATCTACCCACCACCAAAGCACTGATTTCACTCTGATCCCTGTTTCTGTGGAATCGGCCTGAATATCTTCCTTTTTTTCGGTGACCAGGCGGGTTCACGCACGTCCCCCTCGCTGGACGGCAGGTTAAACTTTACGCCCCCATCGATAGAAACGACGGCAAGAATACCCTGGCCGCCAGATCGGGTGGCATAAATCAGCATACTGCCATTGGGCGCGACACTGGGAGATTCATCCAGGGAAGTTTCTGTCAGTACTCTCAGCCTGCCAAGTTTGAGATCCAGGTGGCTGATATGAAAAATACCTTTTCTTCGATGTACAAACACGAGTCCACTTCCATCGGGTAGCAAACTCGCATTGGCGTTGTAGTCTCCCTTAAAAGTCAGGCGTTCTATTTTAAAGTCCCGTAGTTGTATCTGGTATATTTGCGGTTTTCCGCCACGATTCGATGTAAAAATTAATGCCTGCCCATCTGCTGTCCATGAGGGCTCGGTATCAATCCCGTAGTGCCGGGTCACCCGTCGCAAACGCCTGTCGTCCAAATTAAGGATGTAGATATCAGGATTGCCGTCTTTCGACAGCACCATCGCCAATTTCTTGCCATCGGGCGAAAATGCAGGCGCGCTATTCAAACCTGGATAATCTGTGATTTGCTGCTTCCGTCCGGTTGCCAGTTCCTGTATGTAAATTGCAGGACGGCTATCTTTCTCAAACGAAACATAAGCAATCCTTTCCCCGTCCGGTGACCAGGTTGCTGACAATATTGGCTCACTGGATTCGAGAATGGTCTTCACTCGATGCCCGTCTGCGTCCGCCACATTCAGACGGAATAGTTGATTATCTAACTCTCCGGATGCGGTGACATACATAATACGGGTTGAAAAAGCACCCTCGATGCCAGTGAGCTTTTCGAATACGACATCACTGGCATAATGGGCCATGTCCCTTAGTTCTGATTCCCTACCGGCGATAGTCAGGCTTGCGTCAGCGGATTGCTTGAATACATTATACAGCTCAAAGTGCAGCTCAAATTCACCACCCACGCGTTTCATGTGACCGATAACCAGGTATTCAACTTTGAGCAGTCTCCAGTCCCGGAAGAAAACCTCACTTCCCTTGTGCGGAATACTCAACATCTGGTTCACTGGTAAGGTCTCGAATCGCCCACTCAATCTCAGGTCTGAGCTAATAATGCCGGTAACATCTTCCGCCAACCTGAACCTGCCTTTCCAATCGAATGGCACAACCGCAATTCTAACCGCGTTATCGACACCTTTTGTCACCTCGATCCTCAATTCCGCCCAGGCAGTACCGCTGTTGATGTTAGATACAAAAAGGATCGATAGAAACACGATGGATTTGAAGATTGATTTCATGATGGGTTGTCTGGATAAGAATTGGTTAACTGGCATAAATTAGTGGCATCTACAAACGCAGGTCTTCAGGCCGGAAAAGAACGGTAAATTCCCTGAAGTTTCGTTCAAATTGCCGGGAGTCACCTGGCACCTGAAATCGCTCCGCCTTGCGAACAGCGAGAATCGCAGACCGGTCAAAAGCATCATTGCCACTGGAATCTTGCAGCACGACGTCAACAATCTCACCTGTGGGTACCAGGAAGACCCGCAGCAGTGCTTCCATGCCATTGCGTGCACTAGGGGGTCTGGACCAATTTTCCACAATTTCTCGCTGAATTTGTGACACATAGGCCATGGCCTTCTCATCATCCGTTACGGCCAGGCGGTATTCTTGTTCCTCGAGAATGGACAAGGCAAGACTCTGTTCCATTTGTGACCTTTCTGCCTCCAACAACGCTGCTCGCCGATCTGTCTTGATGCGTTCTGCCTCGGCACGGGTGAGGGCTGCCAACTCCTCATTTTCTTTTTCTGCTGCAAGCTGTTTCTCCAGATCTCTTTGCCTGGCTTTTTCAATCGCTTCAAGGTTCAAACGCTCTTGCTTTAAGGCTGCTTCCTGCCTCGACAATCTTCTCTTTTTTGCAGCCGCTTCTTCTTTGCGCTTCTTGACCTTATAGGGGTTTTCATCAACTACAGTTGCTTTTATATAGTATTTATACTCTGGAAGTGTGTTGGGGATTTGCTTGTCTTGCCAATTCACCAACAGAAGCCCAACGACAGCTGCATGGAATCCAAGGGCCAGAACGGCAGAGACAATATAACTAACGGTAGAATTCACTTTTTTGGAGGTGCAGTGACCAGGCCAACGCTACTGGCACCTGCAGTCTGCAGGACATTGATCAGGTTCACCACGACCCCATAACTCAAGGTACGGTCCCCCTCCACCAACACCTTGATACTGGGATTGGCAGCAATAATCTTATTGACCCTTTCCTGAATGAGTGACAATTCAATTGCCTCTTCCTCTTCGCCAACATTCATGAAATAGGCGCCGTCGGCATTCACGGATACCACCAGCAAGGGTTCATTTTCCTTTACTTCCAGAGGGCCACTTGACGCTTCCGGCAATTCAACTTTGATTCCCTGGGTCATCAATGGAGCGGTTACCATAAAAATCACCAACAACACCAGCATGACATCAATGTAAGGTACAACATTGATTTCCGACATGGGTTTGAGTCTTTTTGATTTTGCCATGGCTTACTTTGTGTGAGAGGCTCGAAATAAAATACTACTGAATTCGTCTGTAAATGCGTTAAATCGATTCATGATGATCTCTACTTGCGCCGCATATCGATTGTAGGCGATTACGGCAGGAATCGCTGCAAACAGACCCATGGCCGTTGCCACGAGCGCCTCAGAAATTCCCGGCGCAACCACTGACAAACTCGCCTGGTTCATTGTTGCGAGCCCTCGAAACGAATTCATAATTCCCCAGACCGTACCGAATAATCCTATATAAGGGCTTGTTGAACCAACTGTCGCAAGAAATGGCAAATGTGTTTCGAGCCTTTCCTCTTCACGCGAAATTGCGACGCGCATGGCACGTTGCACATTTTGCATCACCCTGTCACCGTCGAATTCCTTATGTTTTCTTGATCGGGTGAACTCCTTGAACCCTGCGGCGAATATATTTTCAACTCCGATCAGATCTTCTTCCCTTTCCTGCATTTCAAGATAAATTTTCCTTAAATCCTTGCCGGACCAGAATTCACCTTCAAATTCAATGGCATCACGCCGAATTGCCGACAAGGCAAAACCTCTCTGGAAAATCATGATCCAGGAAGCGAACGAGGCAGCAAGCAGAATGGCCATGACTATCTGGACGATAACGCTGGCGTTCAGGACCAGGTCCAAAATGGATAGGGGTTCATTCACTGCTGTTCTCCATCAATTGCTTTTCCGTTAATCGCAGGATCACTAAATAAGTCCCGGGCACCATTCGATGGCGGTGGCTTTAGCCCAAAATGCAAATAAGCATGCCGCGTAGCAACACGGCCACGTGGTGTTCTCATCATGAATCCCTGCTGGATAAGGTAGGGTTCGTAGACATCTTCAATCGTATCTCGTTCTTCTCCCACGGCAGCCGCCAGGCTGTCCACTCCTACTGGCCCACCGTCAAATTTTTCAATCATTGCCAATAGCAGCCGTCTATCCATATGGTCAAAACCGTTGGCATCCACTTTTAGCATATTCAATCCCTGATCTGCAATTTCACTGGTGATTCGCCCATCTGACTTGACCTCCGCGAAATCACGAACCCGCCTTAGAAGACGATTCGCTATTCTCGGTGTTCCGCGTGAACGAAGCGCAATTTCCCTTGCGCCTATCTCATCACAATGTACGCCCAGTAATCTTGCTGAACGAACCAGGATTCCACTTAAATCTTCGACACTATAAAACTCTAAACGTTGCACAATGCCAAACCTGTCCCGGAGGGGTGACGTTAGAAGCCCTGTCCTTGTGGTCGCACCAACAAGCGTAAAAGGGGGCAAATCCAATTTAATGGACCTGGCTGCCGGTCCTTCACCAATCATAATGTCCACCTGGTAATCTTCCATGGCCGGATAAAGTATTTCTTCAACGGCCGGAGATAATCGATGGATTTCATCAATAAAAAAAACATCCCCCTCCTCAAGATTGGTCAATGCCGCGACGAGATCACCTTTTTTCTCAATGACCGGACCAGAGGTCGCCTTGATCTGTACACCCATCTCATTTGCAATAATATTAGCCAAGGTTGTTTTGCCGAGCCCCGGTGGTCCAAAAATCAATGTATGATCCAGTGGTTCCTGCCTGCCTTTTGCAGCTGCAATAAATATGGACATCTGCTCACTGACCTGGGGTTGGCCCTTGTATTCAGCAAATGTCCTCGGCCGAATTGCCCAGTCCTGGGATATTTCCGTTTTGTTTGTTTCAGCTGTAACCAATCGATCCGATTCAATCATGCGAGTGTTTTCAATGCTTGTTTAATCAATGTTTCAACGTTGTCAGCCGGAGCGCCCAGTTTAGCAAGTGCCAGGGACGCTGCATGGGGTTTAAATCCAAGGCTGACCAATGCAGATTCTGCGTCTGCAAAGAGCGCTTTCTTGACACTGTTCTCACGACTGACAGGTGAACCGGCAGGGGCTTCAATCTCCCAGTCAGCGAGCTTTTTGCTCATTTCCAAAATTAACCGTTCCGCCATGACGGTACCCACCCCGGGGATGGCATTGAGCGTTTTTACATCCTTGTTGCGTACGCACTGCACGAATGCACTTGTTTCAACGCTGGAAAGTATCGCGATCGCGACCTTCGGACCCACCTTATTTACCTTGATCAGGGCACGAAAGAGCGCGCGTTCTTTCTCGGTAAAAAAACCATACAATAATTGCGCATCCTCACGAACCACCATATGAGTATGCAACGTGACTGCATCGGTTGTTGCCTCTATCCGATAATAGGTCGTATGGGGTATATGAATTTCATAGGCTACACCGGAGACATCGATGAGTACAAAATCCATGCTTTTCTCGAGGATTTGCCCGCTGATTCTACCAATCATTTTTCAACCTTTTTAAAGCGCCCGCGACTAAAAGTGTTGGCATCAGCTTTACCGCCAAGAAGTCTTGAGAGACCTTGTATGGTATTGATATGGCATAGCGCGATGGCAAGTGCGTCCGCTGCATCTGCCTGGGGTTTACCCGGCAACTTTAGAATCGTTTGCACCATATGCTGTACCTGATCCTTGGTCGCGGCTCCGGTTCCAACCACTGCTTGCTTAACTTTTCTCGCTTCATATTCAAAAACAGGTAGCCCCTGATTGACACCTGCCACGATGGCAACACCACGAGCGTGCCCCAGCATTAATGCTGATTCTGCACTCCGGGACATAAATATCTTCTCAATCGCCAGTTCATCTGGTACGAACTCATTAATAATCTGCGACACACCTGAAAATATTTCGTCAAGTTTTTCAGGGAGGGTCGCTTTAGCGGTGGTGCGAATGCAACCACTCGAGACGTATTCCTGGCGTGCACCATCGACTTTGATAATGCCATATCCGGTGACCCGGGAACCTGGATCGATTCCTAAAATCAATGCCATAGGTCGTTAGGAGTTGTTAAAAGCAATAAGAGTTTAGCATACCCTGAGGGACTAACTGCGCGCTATCCATCGCTGCCATCATATAAATTGTCCGGAAAATTCGCGTTGGTATAAACGTTGGTGACATCATCGAGATCTTCAAGCTGGTCAAGTAATCGCAATACTTTCTCTGCAGTTTCCAGGTCCAGGTCGCTATAGTTCTGCGGCACCATTGATATTCCTGCCGCTGCGGGTTCGAAACCCCCTCCTATGAGCGCATCTTTTACGTTAAGGAAGTCTTCGGGAAGGGTGATGACCTCGATTGAGCCTTGTTCATCCGTTTCCACGTCTTCTGCTCCAGACTCTATGGCAATTTCCATGATGCCATCTTCATCGCAGCCGGGTGCGAAGTTGATCTGTCCTTTCTTGTCGAATAAATAAGCGACAGAACCATCGGTACCCAGGCTTCCACCTGCCCGGGTAAAAGCATGGCGAACTTCAGCTACTGTACGATTACGACTGTCTGTCATGGTCTCAACCAGTACCGCGACACCACCGGGTCCGTATCCTTCATAAGTGAGCGCCACCAGCTGTGCGCCATCCTGGCCGCCTGCTCCACGAGCGATCGCCCGTTCCATGGTATCTTTCGGCATCTGCGCCGCCTTGGCTTTATCAACCACAGTCCTGAGCCCTGGATTGTCATCAATATTGCCGCCGCCATCCCGGGCAGCAACCGTTAGTTCACGAATTATTTTGGTGAAGACCTTGGCACGCTTGGCATCTTGACCAGCTTTGCGGTGTTTGATGTTACTCCATTTACTGTGTCCTGCCATTGGGCTTCTCCTCTAAGCCGGTTTATTTACACTAATGCCCAGATCATGAAGTTGTTCAGGATCAATTTCACCTGGTGCTGAAGTCAACAAACACTGGGCTGTTTGTGTTTTCGGAAACGCAATCACGTCCCTGATAGCACTCGAGCCTGCCAATATCATTATCAACCGGTCAAGGCCAATTGCGATCCCTCCATGGGGAGGCGCACCAAAGCTCAAGGCATCCAGGAGAAAACCGAATTTCTCATGGGCTTCATTGTCCGACAATTGCAACACCCTGAATATCGTTTTTTGCAGGGCCGCATCGTGAATACGAATTGAACCACCACCAATCTCGTGACCGTTAATGACGATATCATAGGCCCGGCTTAAAGTTGCACCAGGATCGGCTTCAATTTCGGCCATCTCGCCCAACGGATGAGTAAAGGGATGGTGAGTAGCTGTCCACCCACCCCTGGCATTCTTCTCGAACATTGGAAAATCCGTCACCCAGCAGGCAGCCCATTGCTTTTCATACAGGTTAAGGTCTTCTGCAAGTTTGCAGCGCAGCGCGCCAATCGAATCGTTGACCACATCCGTTTTATCGGCACCAAAAAAGATAATGTCATTATCTTCAGCATTCACCCGGTCAAGAATATTGATGACAACCTCATCCGGAAGGAACTTGAGGATGGGTGATTGCAAGCCCTCTATACCTTTGGCACGGTCATTGACCTTGATGTATGCCAGGCCTTTGGCACCATAGACGCTGATGAATTTGGTGTAGTCATCAATCTTCTTGCGGCTCAATCGATCGCCACCGGCAAGTGTCAGCGCAACGACCCGGGAGTCATCATCATTGGCAGGGCCGGAGAAAACCTTGAACTCCACGTCTTTCATCAAATCAGCGACGTCAACAAGCGGTAACCCAAAGCGCATATCAGGTCGATCGCTACCGTAATTTTTCATGGCATCGGCGTAGGTAATTAACGGCAGTTCACCGAGATCAACGTCAATCATCTCAATGAAAAGCTGCCTTATCATATCCTCCGTCAGCAACATGATTTCTTCTTCATCCATAAAAGACGTTTCAATATCTATCTGGGTAAACTCCGGTTGCCGATCTGCTCGTAAATCCTCATCCCGAAAGCAGCGGGCAATCTGGTAATAACGATCAAACCCTGAAACCATCAACAGTTGTTTAAATATCTGAGGCGACTGGGGCAAGGCAAAGAAATTACCTGGATGAGTACGAGAAGGGACAAGATAATCTCTTGCTCCTTCCGGGGTTGCTTTAGTCAGGATCGGGGTTTCGATATCGACAAATTGACGCTCGTCGAGATATCGACGAATGAAATGGGTCGCTGCTGAGCGCAAGCGTAGCTTCTCCTGCATTTCCGGGCGGCGCAAATCGATATAACGATATTTTAGTCGAATGTCTTCACCCGCTTCAGAATATTCATCCAGCTGGAATGGCGGTGTTTTAGAACGATTGAGGATCGTCAGTTCCTTACCCAGGACTTCAACCTGCCCGGTTACCATTTTCGGATTGATCGCAGCATCATCCCGGGCTCGCACCCGGCCGCGTATATTCAGTACAAACTCATTTCTCACCTGGTCAGCGAGGGCAAAACTTATCTCGGTATCAGGATCAAACACGACCTGTACAATTCCGTGATGATCTCTCATATCAAGAAATATGACTCCGCCGTGATCACGACGCCGATGGACCCAACCATACAGGGAAACCTCCTCACCAATATGAGTATCCCTGAGTTGGCCACAATAGTGGCTTCGCATTGCTTATTACCCCTGAATTAATTTGGGAAGATTGAATTTAATTCGACGATGAAGATGAGGAAGATTTCTTGCTACTTCCACTGTCTGTGCTTTTTGAAGAATCACCACCGGAACTGCCTTTAGAAGAATCGCCGCTATTTTTGGACGAACTGTCGCTGCTTTTTGAAGCATCACCACTGGCACCTGAAGCATTATCACTGGTGCTGACATTTTTCTTGTCGCCGGTTTTGAAATCTGTTTCGTACCACCCGCTACCTTTTAACCTGAAAGCCACGGCGGAAATCATTTTCTTCAATTCAGGCTTATTGCAGTCAGGACAGACCTTCAACGGTTCATCGCTGAGCTTCTGTAGTTTTTCGATTCTGTGACTGCATGCTAGGCACTGGTATTCATAGATGGGCATAGCAGGGTTTATCCTTCTTTCATTGTTTTTGTACTAGTTTTCGTACAAGCATTCGTACAGCCTTTCGTCCAACTTTTAGAACAATCATGGCCTAGTCCAACGGCGGCCGCGAATTATACCTAAACAATTCAGAAGGTGACACCAATACTGTCATTACCGTGCTAAATCTATTCCCACGGCAAGAAAATGATGAACAGCGTAAAAAAGTAAGGCTATCCCTTGCCAGGTTTCAGGCAATCATATATAAAGAGCCCCACCAAATGTGGGAGGCAAAAATTGCCTTTTTTTAGGCTTAAATTCACCTCGCTCTTTGAAACGATCCCTTTGAAAACATGTTTACCGGTGCATCGATAAAAGGACAGACAAGGTTATAAATCAAAGTACTCTGACTAGACATTTTTCAAATATTTATCACACATTCATCTATTAATAAGGATTTACGAATGGCCGCAAAAAAAGCGAAAGCCACAAACAAACCTGCCGCTCCCAAGGCAAAGAAACTACCAGCAATCAAGAACAAGTACACTAAAAGTGCCATCATCGCTGAACTTGCTGACAAGACTGAGCTTTCAAAGAAACAGGTTGCGGGGGTTCTTGACGAACTTTCAGATCTCATCCATAGACATGTCAAGAAGGGTAGTGCTGGCGAGTTTACGATGCCAGGTCTTCTAAAGATCAAAACAGTGATCAAACCAGCCCGCAAGGCTCGTAAAGGTGTACCTAACCCATTCAAACCGGGTGAGTTGATGGATATCGCTGCAAAGCCAAAAAGCACAAAAATTAAAGTGCTGCCATTGAAAGGTCTTAAAGAATTCGTTTGATTCGTTAAGTCATGATGAAAAGGCCGCTTTTTGCGGCCTTTTTTATGGATTCGTCGTTTTCTGAATTACTCTGGCAGTTTATTTAGCATCTGATTTCGACAGATGTGAAAGGGAAGAAGCATTGGCATCCCAGTTTTGACCATCGGAATCCTGAACGTCTACCCTTCCAAAGGTTGACTGATCCACACAGCGAAAATTGATACTGACACCATCCGGATTTGAGCGGGGAATGTAAAAGGACTTGATTCCGCAGACGGGGCAAAAATGATGTTTTGCAATATGGGACTCAAAGGTATTGGTAGAAGGATCGCCAGACAATAGTTTAAAAGCGCAAGCGGGCAGGATGAGATGCAAATAATCCGTCATCTGGCAAATTGAGCAGTTGAATCGATAGACAAGGATATCTGCCGGTGAATCAAATTCAAATTTTATTGCCTGGCAATGGCAGCCGCCATGATGTTTGATATCCAATCTCTCCACTCTACAATGACACATTTATCAGTGTGTCTTCACCCACAAGAAGTCATTGTTATTATAAAATAGTAAACAATTAACCAGGAAACGCCAAAACAATACGATGAGAGCATCACGTTACACTATTGCAACCCTGAAAGAGACGCCTAGTGATGCGGATATCATTAGTCATCAGTTAATGATTCGCGGCGGATTTATTCGCAAACTGGCATCCGGTATTTACACCTGGTTGCCGATGGGGTTACGCGTTCTGCAAAAAGTGGAAGCCATTGTTCGCCAGGAAATGAACGCTGCGGGCGCCCAGGAAATCATGATGCCAGTGGTTCAACCCGCTGAATTGTGGAAAGAATCTGGTCGCTGGAATCAGTACGATGAAGGACTTCTGTTGAAGTTCACCGATCGCCACCAGCGCGAATTCTGTTTTGGCCCTACCCATGAGGAAGTCATAACAGACCTCGCCCGAAACGAACTGAAAAGCCACCGCCAGCTACCTGTTAATTTCTACCAGATACAGACGAAGTTCAGGGATGAAACCCGCCCGCGTTACGGCGTGCTCCGGGCAAGGGAGTTTCTGATGAAAGACGCCTACTCCTTTCACATCAGCCAGGAAAGTTTGCAGGAGACTTACGATCTCATGCACGTGACCTATAGCAGGATCCTCGATCGCATGAGCCTGGACTATCGACCTGTGCTTGCAGATACCGGTGCCATTGGCGGCAGTGCATCCGTGGAATTTCAGGTACTGGCGGATTCCGGTGAAGACGAGATCGCATTCAGTACCGACAGTGACTATGCCGCGAATGTCGAAATGGCGGAGGCCATATCACCAGAGAAGGACAATACTTCCCCGGAAAAACTGACGGAAATTGCAACTCCCGGCATGCGCACAATTGACCAGATCTCAAAATTCCTGGATGTGCCGACAACCTCTACTGTCAAGACGCTAATCGTCAAGGGTGAAGAGCAACCGCTGGTTGCGTTGGTACTTCGAGGCGATCATAAACTGAATCCATTGAAAGCCGAGAAGCTGGCTGGCATCGCCTCCCCGCTGACCATGGCTGCTGATTTGGACATCAAAGCCGCCATACATTGCGAACCCGGTTCCATCGGCCCTGTTGATCTGCCAATACCTATATTCGTTGACCGGGCGGCGGCAGCCCTGGCCAATTTTGTCTGTGGCGCCAACAAAGATGATTACCACCTGACCAATGTTAACTGGGGTCGAGACACGAATGCAGGAACCATTGTTGATCTTCGAGACGTCGTCGAAGGGGATCCCAGCCCCGATGGTAAGGGCACACTGCTCTTAAAGCGGGGCATCGAAGTTGCACAGATTTTCCAACTGGGAACCAAGTATTCCAAACCGATGAATGCCACCGTGCTGGACGAGAATGGTCAATCCCTGACGATGACCATGGGATGTTATGGCATTGGCGTTTCCCGATTGGTTGGTGCCACAATCGAACAGCATCATGATGAAAAAGGGATCATCTGGCCTACTGCCATTGCACCCTTCCAGGTCATCATCATTCCGATCAATGCACACAAATCGGAAGCTGTCGCTGATACAGCAGAGAAACTCTACACAGAATTGACCAGCCTCGGCGTCGAGGTGTTACTCGATGACCGTGATAACCATCGCCCTGGCGCGAAATTTGCCGACGCGGAACTCATTGGCATACCCCACCGTTTAGTTGTTGGAGAGCGGGGGCTGAAAAACGATGTTGTGGAGTATGTGAACAGGCGATCAGGTGAATCTGAAGATATTCCGCTCGTGACTGTCGTGCAAAAACTGCATCAGACGATCCAGGGTGAGTTAGCCATTTAGTTTAACGAAGGGAATCGAGCAATGTTTCCTCGGTCTGCGGACCCACCAGCGTTAAATGAAGTTCACCGCCGGGGGAAAATACGAATGTGGTTGGTAGAACTTCGGGCCTGGTTATGCCGAGCTGAGCCGAAGGATCTTCCACATAAACCGGAAATTCAATTTTCATTTTTGCAACCTGGGCCTGCATCTCATCGCCCAACGGTTGATCAAAATTGACGCCGAAAACCCGCACATTCTCCTGATGCTCTTCAGCCAGCTTATTTAGCTCTGGAATCTCTTTGATGCAGGGGCCGCACCAGGTCGCCCAGTAGTTCACGATCAGCCATTTATCTTTCAGCGCTTCATAGCGATAACCGTTTCCCCTGGTATCCAGGAAATCGGGTTGTTGGCAAGACACCACTAAAAACGACAGTAGTATTGTCATCATTTTTAACATTCGGTTTACTCCAGGTTCCACTTTTTATGCGTGCATACATGCATCATGCATGTATGAATTTTAATTTCGACTTATCCTGACTTGAACAGGCTCTCGAGATCCATTCCGAGAATCTCCTGATTGCGACCGGATATCGACTCAAAAGTTTCCGACAGGGACGTCTCCCAGGGAGAGTTTCCATCGACACTTCTTGCCGGAAGCGGCCAGGGTAGGTTCTTGTATAGTTCCCACAGGGTAACTTCGCTCAGGTCACGCGCCAGAATAAGCCCGCCTTTTTCTACCCGCCTGATCAGGTTTAACGTCATCAGCACGTGGCGGTACTCTGTCCATTTTTCCATATTGATCCGGGAACCAAGATCATGAATCATCTTTTCTGTGACAACATCACCGCGGTGATGGGCTCTGTTAAAAACCTCCAGGATAATCAGCAACTGGAAAAGCGGCTGCTCGAGCTTGCTGCTGCCACTGAAACGGTATACCCCCAACCCTTTGACCAGCTCTGCTCCCATCAAGACAATAGTCCAGGAAACATAGACCCAAAGTAGAAATAGCGGTACGACAGCAAAGGTGCCATATATCGCTTCAAAACTGGATTTGGACATCACAAAGCCAAAGGTAAATTTAGCTGCCTCAAAGATGCTCGCCACTAATATGCCACCGATCACTGCATGTTTTAGCGGTACCCTGGTATTAGGGACTGCAATATAAATCAGTGTTAAGGCAGATGCGCTCATCAGCACCGGGACGAATCTCAGGAAATAGGGGGATTCTGCCACCTCACTGATGAGAGGAAGTGACACCACGTAAGTCGTAATGCCAAAGCCAACAACAATTAGCGCCGGGCCCAGTGTTAATACAGCCCAGTACATCAACATTCTCTGAAATCCTTGTCTCGGCTCTTTTATGCGCCAGATTTCATTAAAAGTCCTTTCAATTGTCAGCAGCATCAGGAATGCGGTAAATGCGAGAAAGATGGCACTGGGACCCGTGAGTCTGAGCGCGCCCTCGGAAAAATGCCTGATGTACTCCTGCACGGCAGCCACATTTTCCGGGACGACATTGCCGAAGATAAAATCCTCGACTGTTCTTCCCATTCCACCAAAGGCATCCAGCTTGGAAAACCCCCAATACATCATTGTCAGTGCCGGTACCACTGCGAACAGGGTCTGGTAGGTCAATGCAGCTGCTGTCGTCTGGCAACTATCCTCAAAAAAATGCTCAACTGGAAACTTCAACAGACGCCAGATTTCAGCAATTGAACGCTTAATTTTGTCAATCACACACCACTCCTTGTTGCCCGGTGTCCACCTCAATACAATAACACCCTGATAAAACATCCTGAATTAGCAGAGTAGTGAATGAGCAAAGTTATAATTTATCACAATCCTGGCTGTTCGAAATCCAGGCAAACGCTGGCCTTACTGACAGACAGGAATATTGAACCCGATATTGTGCTGTACCTGGAAAATACACCGACAATAGCCGAATTAACGACAATCATCGAACAACTGGGTATTTCACCCCGACAGTTGTTACGAACAGGTGAATCGGCATACCAGGCGAAGGAACTCGATAACCCTGACCAGACCGATGAAAGTATTATTCAGGCGATGGTAGCGTCACCCATATTGATTCAGAGACCTATCGTCATACACGATGGCAAGGCCGTACTCGGAAGACCACCGGAACAGGTTCTGGAAATTCTCTAATTCATTCCCGTGCAGAAAGTTGACCCTGCGGATGCTTGTGATGTGAATTCATCGTTACTGGTAACGACGTGGATTGTTTGAAAGTGGGGTTCCCGGGCGGTCACTCACTAGTGGACTATTTTTTCCCGATATTCAAACTGGGCGACCAGTTCCGGTTCAATTTCATGGGAATCTTCAAACAGATCGTTGCTGGATCTAACCTCATAGCGACGTGTAGAGACTTCACCATCAAGAATATCCGGCAGTTTTTGCAGGAATTCTTCCATATGATGAGATTCAAAATGCCCTTGAAGCGCCTCGACGGATTCCCACTCCTGGAACAACAATAAGGTATTGGCGTCATTCAACCCGATGTAGAATTCATAACTGATACAACCGATTTCTGCCCTGCTGGCAATAGACATTCGACGCATCATTTCAAGTGCGTCGTCTCTTAGCTCTGGTTTTACGGGGAAAGTCCCATGAACAATAATCATAGATAGTGACTTAAATACAGGTGAATCTGATTATACAGATAAATGTTCCAACGGACACTACCACGGCACTTTCACCAGATGAAATGTCACGATTCTGAGATTAATCCGACGTAGTGCTTAATCATGGTTGCTTTGATTTCATCCAGGATAACCGGATCATCAATGGTAGCAGGGGTTTCATAATCCTTTCCGTCTGCTATTTTTCGCATTACCTGTCGCAAAATTTTCCCTGACCGGGTTTTGGGTAACCTTGGCACAACCAGGGCTTTGCGGAAATTGGCAAAGGCGCCTATTTCTTTGCGAACCATGGCGACAAGCTCATCCTGTAGATCTGCTTCGGATATGTTAATACCATCTTTGAGCAGTAACAGACCCAGAGGAATCTGCCCTTTGTCCCTGTCTTCGATACCAATAACGGCACATTCAGCCACGGCAGTGTGGGCGGCTACAATTTCCTCCATTTCTCCCGTTGACAATCGATGTCCGGCCACATTGATGACATCATCAGTGCGACCCATGATGAACAGATAACCATCTTCATCGATGTAGCCTCCATCTCCCGTCAGGTAATAGCCCTCATGTTGGACAAGGTAGGCATCTACATAACGCTGGTGATCTCCCCACACGGTTGGCAAACAGCCAGGGGGGAGTGGCAATTTAATAACAACATCACCTTCTTCATTGGCTTTTAACTGTTGGTGATCGCTTGAAAGTATCTGCACATCAAACCCAGGAACAGGTAAACACGCAGACCCGGCCTTGCACTCATGAGGCTCAATGCCCATGGGGTTTCCTGCTATTGGCCAACCTGTTTCTGTTTGCCACCAGTGGTCAACCACGGGTATCTTCAAGGTATCGCAAAGCCAATAGTAAGTTGACGGATCCGTTCTCTCCCCAGCCACGAACAGGGTCTTAAGCGATGAAAGGTCGTATAACTCACGGAATTTACTCATGGGATCTTCCTTTCGAATCGCTCGAAAGGCGGTTGGCGCCGTGAAGAAAACATTGACCTTATAATCCGAAATGATACGCCAGAATGTCCCTGCATCAGGTGTCCTTACGGGTTTGCCTTCAAACAATATTGTTGTACAACCAGCAAACAAGGGGGCGTAGACAATATAGGAATGCCCGACTACCCAACCAACATCGGAAGCAGCCCAATACACATCGCCGGGGCCAACATCATAGATTGCAGACATGCTGTATAGCAAAGAAACCGCATGACCGCCATTATCCCTGACAACACCTTTAGGTTTACCTGTTGTACCGGATGTATACAAAATGTAGAGAGGATCAGTGGCTTTCACCGCCACGCAATCGACAGCTTCTGCATTTCCAAGTGCCTCTTGCCAGTCAACATCCTTGTCACCGAGGCTCGCCTTGCATTGAGGCCGTTGGTAGACAACACAATGGTCCACCTTGTGCCTGGCCAGTAACATTGCCTCGTCAATCAGCGGTTTGTATTCGATAACATTGGAAAACTCTATGCCACAGGATGCGGTGAGCAACACCTTCGGTGTCGCGTCATCGAGTCGGGTCGCGAGTTCTTTTGCAGCAAAACCACCAAATACAACAGTGTGAATGGCGCCTAAACGGGCACATGCCAACATGGAAATAACCGCTTCCGGAATCATCGGAAGATAGATAATGACCCGGTCACCCTTCTCTACTCCTAGGTTCACCAGTACACCGGCAAATTTCGCAACCTCGTCCCTGAGCTGCCTGTAAGTATATCGGCGGACAGTGTCTGTCACCGGGGAATCGTAGATCAGTGCTGTTTGCTCGCCTCGTCCAGATTCAATATGGTGATCGAGTGCGAGATATGATGAGTTTAATTCACCATCGGGAAACCACACATCAACATCGTTGCTATCTTTCCCCAGAATGATCTTGGGTGGTCTTGACCAGGCAACCCGCTTACTCTGTTCCGCCCAGAAGGACGCCGGATCACTCAGGGACTTTTGGAACTCCGACTGATAACTCACTGGTTATTCCTCATCATCTATTTCTGAATCAAACCTTACCAGAACTGGGTCGCCTGGTGACCAGAGAAATATGGCTCTTAGTACGGCTCTTAATATGGCTCTTAACGACAGCTCCTTTTACAGGAAGGGTCTCCCTGGTCGCCAAGATGCATCCTAATCGCCTGCAATCATATCTGTTGCAGTATTATCGAGAATATATAACCCAACCTCGAACATCACCACTGGGGCAATCCACCGCCCGATCTTCGTTATCACTTCTATCCGGGAAGCGTGATGAGAGAGAAATTGTGCAAACCGGAACCACAGAACCGCCACCACCAGAAATACCACTGCGATGGATAAATCGATCTCTGCCCGGCTATCGGCGAGTAGCGGAGAGAACACCAGCACCGTATCAACCCCATTGGCTACCTGCGTCATCGCAATGGCAAAAAATGCCGCTTGCCCATCAACCTGGCCGCCTGATTCCTCATCGCCCCTGATTAACCGGACCAGCATCACAAACCCTAACAGAACCGGGATAACACCGAGGAACCCCAGGTATGACACTGGTAATGCCATGGAAGCAAAACTGACGATGATCGAAAACACCAGCAACACAAGCATCCCGGCCATGTAACCCGCAAAAATTCTGTGCACCTCAACTTGCCTGGCAACCAGCCAACCAACCAGCAGCGCAAGGTTATCAATGTTAGTGGCAACGAATGATGCAGCCACCAGACTGATAACCGATATCACAATCACAGGACTATCCATGTATCTTAAACCTGGTAAGGCGTTCCCTGGACATCCGTGTAGATAGCATTTGGTTTCTCCAATTCTGCTTCCACAAGGAAAAGTTCCAGTGATCCAGGATCGATACGGTAAACACTGGCTGACAATTCAAATTCGGCCTTATGGCCCTCATCGTTCCAGATGATGCCATAGCCAGGATCAGTGAACCAGATACCACCATCCGGATGGACCACAACATCATTAGGCGCGTTCAGTTTCTTCACTCCAGCGCAGCAGTCGATTATTCGGAATATCGTTAAACAACAGGTAACCGCCATCACCAAACCACACCGGTCCTGCCGTCCAGCGAGCACCGGTGCAGAGCCGCTCTAATACTGCGCTGCCAAGAACGTATCGGCGAAACCTGGCATCCAATACCTCAACAGCCGGATCCGGGTAGCGAATGGAGTCTTTAGTAAAATCTCGGTTCATCTTTCTATCAGGCATGAGAGAGTATATTCCGGGGCAGTAAAAAGGTAATCTCGACGGGGTCCACAAGGGTTCACTGTCATGCGAATAGACTTCTTCTGGGATCCCGGAAGCACCAATACAGACTCCTAACACCTCCTAAAACCGATTGCACAACATTACAAGGCTGAAGTTGTATTACAACCATTTAATCTGGGCTACGTATTTTGACACCACAGCGCAAAACCGCTGAAGGACTCGAGCGCGGCGTTTTTGGTGGGCCGTCATTTATTATCGAAGATGAGCTCTACTGGGGCAAGGACCGGATGGAATTTATCGAAGATCATCTTTCACGGCTCTGTTAAAAGATCAGGCAGCCCCGGGTAAGGGTAAATCGAAGGTAAAACTGGTTCGATCCAGGACGTGCGAAATCAATTAGCCTGGTAGTTTACTTACGCTTCTTGCGCTTGCGCTTCATTGTTGCAAGCTGCGCCTTGCTTGGCTGGGCCTTCAGCAATTTCTGGTAGGTTAAAGTTCGCTTTGAGATCTTCTTGTGATCAACATAAAAATCAACCGCTTTCTGCCAGGCTCCTTCCAAGCCGTGCAAATTGATTGAAACTGTCGTGTTGACGATCTTGTTGACCTTAGCGGACATAATACCGATCTGAAACACCGGGGTTCTTCTGCCGCTCTTCTCAGTCTTCATCCTGAATAGTATGCCGCGGACTTTTCCGTTCTTGTCGAAGAGAGCAGTTTTCGCTGCCTGGGCCTTCGCTTTGGCTTGTTGCTTCTCTAATACTGCATCACGATCTTCGGCAGTCTGCTTGACTTTGGCCCTTGCGGCGCCGCGAAGGCGCTTACCATTTGCCTTGAGTGAAAAATACTCCTGATAAGTCTTTCCTGCGATCTGACGTCTGACTCGAAACCCATGGAAACGGGTAGTGTCAAGTAGTTCTACACTCATTTTGGATACCTATATCGTTATTGAATCGTTATTAAATCGTTGTTAAATCGTTGACGCGAAATTGCCTGATAATTATTGTTTAACAATTTCTACCAACATGGTGTACCAGCCATTTTTTCACTGACCTGTCGTGCGATCTTCCAGAAGGTAGTTGCGAAAGCTATTCTTCCTGTGAACCCTGCTTATCTTATGCAGCAGCCATGTCCCGGACAAATTAAAGGAGGCGCAATACTACCCTAATTGGAGACAAAGTGAACTGTAAATTCACATTTTCTCGACAAACATGGCACAGTTGGGGCAGGCAAGTCGAATGGCTTCAACCAGGCCCCGGGGATTTCAGTAAACTCCGTGAATACCCGTTTTGTTTGACCTTCTTAGGCCGGAATTCTAAACCGGGTAGTTTACTGACCCGGCTCGTTAGCCCCTCACTGACGATACTGCACCACTATCAACTAACGATTCAATTTCGCCATCATTGTAGCCTGCATCACTCAACACCTGAATGGTGTCTTCTCCTGCGATTCTCGAGCCATGGGAAAGCCCCACACTAGTGCGACTAAACCTGGGCGCAGGTGCGGGTTGCAGGACATTGTCAATTTCAACAAATGCTTCACGGGCTTTATTGTGTGGGTGGTCAGCAACCTCTTCCAGGGACAACACAGGCGCAAAACACACGTCCGAGCCTTCCATCAACTCACACCATTCATCCCGTGTTTTAGACTTAAAGGCCGCAGTAATTTTTACTTTATATTCAGGCCACCTACTCTGGTCCATTTGTGCTGCAAAATCGTCCTTATCCAGGCCTACCTTTTCCAGCAGAAGAGCATAGAACTGGGGTTCTATTGAACCGATGGAGATATATTTCCCGTCACTTGTTTCATAAGTGTCATAAAAGTGAGCACCTCCATCGAGCATATTGCTGCCGCGCTCATCCTTCATCATGCCCATGGCTTTCATGGAAAAGAACATGGACATTAATATTCCCGCGCCATCGACCATGGCAGTATCAACTACCTGTCCTTCTCCGGATTTCTGCGCTTCAAGAATGGCACAGACAAGCCCGAAAGCAAGCACCATACCACCTCCTCCAAAATCACCGACCAGGTTCAAGGGCGGAACCGGTTTCTCGCCCTTTGCACCAATAGCGTGCAGGGCACCCGACAGCGAGATGTAGTTAATGTCGTGACCCGCAGCTTGCGCCATCGGACCTTCCTGCCCCCAGCCGGTCATTCGCCCATATACTAATTTTGCGTTCCTGGCCATGCAGTCTGCTGGGCCAATCCCTAGTCTCTCGGTCACACCAGGCCTGAACCCCTCGAACAAAGCATCAGCGCCCTCGCACAATTTCAGGACAACTTCTTTACCTGCATCACTTTTTAAATCAACCGCGATAGACTTTCTTCCCCGGGTTAATACATCTATAGGTCGTCGGGACCCGCCCCCGGTCCGATCCACACGAATGACTTCAGCACCCATGTCAGCCAACATCATTCCACAGAATGGCCCCGGGCCTATACCCGCTAATTCAATGACTTTGATACCTGTTAATGGTCCCACGTGACGACTCCTGATTATTTACAATTCCCCTATTTAGTCACAATCAAAATTGCAGGGCAACCTGTCAACCCTATTCGCACCCTGAGAACAAAGCAGGCTATGATCCAGTTTCACAGCACGCGGGAAATTCGATGGCTGAATTATTGGAACATATTACGATTGAACCCAGTGCCGAAGCAGTGGCTTGTGTGATCTGGCTACATGGTCTCGGCGCTGACGGGCACGATTTCGAACCGATTGTCCCGGAGCTTCGTCTACCGGAATCATTACCCATCAGGTTTATCTTTCCACACGCTCCCATGAAACCGATCACCATCAACGGCGGAGAAGAAATGCGGGCATGGTATGACTTTATCCCCCATTCGGAAACTGCAGGCGCAGACGACATCGCTGAATCTGCCATACAACTCAGGCAATTTATCGATAGGGAAATAGACCGGGGTATCAGCCCATCGAAAATCCTCCTGGCAGGATTCTCCCAAGGAGGTGTCATTGCCTTGTATACCGGAGTTCGATATGAGCAAAGGCTCGCCGGGATTCTCGCTCTTTCAACCTATCTTCATGATTTTACTAGCACAGAAAAAGAACGCACCGATGCCAACCTCGCTATTCCGATCATGATGGCCCATGGCACAGCAGATCCAATGATCCCGATCATGAGAGCAGCGACCTCCAGGGAAAACCTCATTCGCCTTGGCTATGACGTCAGGTGGTTTGACTACCCAATGGGCCACCAGGTCTGCATGGAGGAAATAAGCGAAATCTCGAATTTCATGCAGGAAATTTTGTAGCAAACTATTTTTAAGGTTACATTCTGATGGATAAGGTTTTTGGGAACAGGGCAAGGAGACTCCATCTCAGGGCAGAGTCTTCGAGCGCCTGGATCAGCACCGTGCTCGAGAATTTCGATGAATTCCTGCTGGACCATGCTGCCAACGAACGAAAGGCATCATCCATGGCATTGTCGATGGTCGCCCACTACCCTGACAAAACCCATTTACTCGAAGCCATGATTGATCTGGCACTGGAAGAGCTGAACCATTTCCGGCAAGTGGTGAAATGGGTGAATAAGCGAAAACTGATTCTCGCGCCCGATGAGAAAGACCCTTACGTCAACCAGTTGCGGAAACATATCAGGAGAGGGACGCAAGCCTACTTCCTGGACCGTCTGTTGTCCGCCGCGGTTATTGAGGCCCGCGGTGCGGAAAGATTTGCGCTGATTGCGCGGCACATTGATGATATCGAACTCAAGGATTTTTATAAGGCGCTGGCAAAATCGGAAGCGAGTCACCATCTTCTTTTTATCGATATGGCAGAATACTATTTCGATACAGGGGAAGTATCATCACGACTCGACGAATGGCTGAACATTGAAATGGAAGTACTTAAGCAGCTACCAATTCGCCCTCGCTTACACTGATTCAGTGTGACGAACGCTTATGACCAGGAATAATAAAGCTGTCCTTCAATATCTAACGACCTACGCAGAACCGGAAATCGGTTCGTTGCCGACACTATCGACCACCTATGATCACTGCCTTGTCGTTCCGGCATTCAACGAAACCTGGAGGAATTTGCAACAGGTCTGGCAAAACCTTTCAGAAAACTATCTGGTCATTCTTGTTGTCAACTCTCCTGTTGCGCGGCACCAGGCCACCCTGGCGCTAATAAGAGAAGTGAGAAACCAGTCCCCGAACCCGGTTGTGCGAGGGCACTGCTGCTACCTGCGGGGTAACCCCGATATTCTGCTGATTGATCGCTGCAGCGACGGAAATACCATCGATTCACGATATGGCGTGGGGCTCGCCAGAAAAATTGGTGCAGATATCGCCTTAAAATTAATTGAAGATCGAATCATACTATCCAACAGGATTTCCGTAACCGATGCGGATGCCGTATTACCTGCAAACTATTTCGGATTCAAGTTGGAAAGCGGTGATGCGGCACTCAGCTTGCCATTCGAGCACAGCCTGGAATCCGGCACGGCGCTAGCAACCCTGCTCTATGAAACCTCCCTGCTCTACTATGCTTGCGGTCTCCTCTGGGCTGATTCCCCATACGCCTACACCAGCCTCGGCTCTACACTGGCGATCAGTTCAACTCACTATGCCATGGTTCGAGGTTTCCCAAGGCGTCCGGCTGCAGAAGATTTTTACCTACTCAATAAACTGGCGAAGACCGGCAGGGTTCGATGTGCCGGTAATCTACCGATAATTCTATCTGGCAGACTATCGAGCCGCGTCCCGGTCGGCACGGGTCCTGGTATCAGGAAAATACAGACACTTGAAAACCCGGCGACAGAATATCTATTCTACAATCCTCACATCTTCGATTTGCTTCGAGAATTCCAGAAGGCACTATGGGCTACCTGGGAGACACCAGGTGCGCTGCTGTCAACGAATGAAGAGATCAGAAAATATTGCAGAATGATGAGGCTGGAGAGTCTTTTTTCCAGGCAGATGCAAAGGCAAAACAAAAAGACAGTTTTCAATAAATTTGTTACCGATTGGTTTGATGGCTTTAGAACGCTTAAATTTATTCACTTCATGCGTGATCAATTTCTGCCCTCAGTTCCTTTCTCCCGCCTCGGAGAAGCAGCATATATTAAATCAGGTCATGTGACAGACCTACCGGAGCTGCGCCGGCAATTGTATTCCAGGTTATTTCCCGATACTCCTGATGGCCAAAATGATGGCCAAAAACGATCAGGATAACGCCCACACCGGGAACATGATAAAATGAACGGTCCCGGGGAAAACAGAAATTCACTTCCAACATCGATATGTACAAAATTTTTATTGACGGTCACGCCGGCACCACCGGATTGCAAATTCACCAACGCCTACAGGATCGAACTGACATCGAACTCCTGGGCATAAACGATGCCGACAGGAAAAATGCAGATGTAAGGAAACAAGTCATTGAAACTGCAGATGTGGTTATTCTCTGTCTTCCGGACCAGGCCGCAATAGAGTCCGTTCAACTGGCACAGGCAGGAACAGTTCCCAACAAAACTAAAAAGGTCCGGTTTATCGATGCCAGCACCGCCCACAGGACGCACCCGGACTGGGTCTATGGTTTGCCAGAGGGGACCAGGAGCCAGAGATCGAAAATTGCATCCGCACAGCTGGTGTCAAACCCCGGGTGTTATCCCACCGGCTTCCTGCTACCTGTCATGCCATTGGTTGAACAGAATCTCCTGAATAGCTCTGCATTGATTACCATCAGTGCTCTCTCGGGTTATAGCGGCGGAGGTCGAAGTATGATGGAAAAATATGAACAGCGCGCGGAGAAACAGCCGGGTAAAAATCCTGCTGATCTCTGGTATTCCAGGCCGTACGGGCTTCAACTTGCACACAAGCATATCCCGGAAATGAAACATTTCGCCAGGCTTGACCATTCGCCGCTGTTTTTACCGAGCGTTGGTCATTTCGCACAAGGTATGCTTGTTAGCGCCGGGTTGTTCAAGGGGTTTTTTAGCGAGACAGTCAGCCCGCAAAAAATATTCGACATTATTGCCTCGGCTTACGAACATGAAAGCTGCATCAATGTCTATGGTCCCAACGATGAATCACAGCTAGCGGACGGATTCCTGGACCCACAAACCAACAACGATACCAACAGCCTGGATATCTTCGTTTTCGGGAACGAGGAACAGATTCTACTAATTTCCCGCTTTGACAATCTTGGTAAGGGGGCCGCCGGTGCTGCAATACAAAACCTGAATCTGATGCTCGGCACACCGGAGCTCGAAGGGCTTGACCTGCGCGACCAGAAGGGAAGCGCAAGTGTTGCAGGAAATCCCCAGCTGCGGGCAGGGCAATCATCATGAACTATAGTGAATTCAGTGTCGAACAATTAGAGGAACGCAGGAGTGTCCTGCAGGAAAGTTATGCGCGGATCAAGGATGCACGACTGAACCTGGACCTCACACGGGGGAAACCATCTACCGAGCAACTGGATCTTTCAAATAAACTTGACGGTATCCTGCAAGGTTTTTTTCTACTCCAGGACGGTACAGATGTACGCAACTATGGTGGAATTCTCGGCATCCCCGAGGCTCGCCAATTGGGAGCAGAGTTTTTATCACTATCACCATCGGAAGTGCTGGCGGGTGGCAACAGCAGCCTCACATTGATGTACAACATGATTGCCCACATGATGCGCGCATGGGACCAAGAATCCAGGCAACTAAATAGTAAGGTTAAGTTTCTTTGCCCGGTGCCTGGCTACGACCGGCATTTCACTATCTGTGAACATTTTGACATTGAGATGATCAATATTGACTTTGGGCCGGAAGGACCTGACCTCGGCACCATTGAAGTGATGTTGGAAAGAGATCCGATGATCAAGGGTATCTGGTGTGTACCCATGTACAGCAACCCCACAGGTCACACCTACAGCACAACCACGGTAAAGCGCTTCGCGCAATTAGGGAAAATCGCCGGCGCTAACTTCCGAATTATGTGGGATAACGCTTACGCAGTACACCACCTGACCGATGCCCCTGATGAATTACACAACCTGATGGAGGAAGCTAAAGCCGCGGGCACGCAGGACACTGTTGTCATGTTTGCTTCAACCTCCAAAGTGACCTTTGCCGGTGCCGGAATCGCTTTTCTCGGCACGACACCAGCTAACCTGGAAGCGTTCGAAAAATTTCTCGCTCACCAGGTAATCGGATTCGACAAGGTGAACCAGCTTCGTCATGTGCAATTCCTGAAAGACGCTTCAAACCTCGCCGCCCACATGGCAAAACACAGGATTTTACTCAATCCAAAATTTGATCTGGTGCAGAAGAAGTTAGATGCAGGCGTTGGCGACAAAGGAATCGCGACCTGGACAAAACCCAATGGCGGATACTTTGTGTCCCTGGATACCATGCCTGGAATTGCAAATGAAGTTGTGCAACTTGCAGCGGACGCAGGAGTGAAACTTACTCCCGCAGGAGCCACCTACCCCTACGGCCTCGACCCAGACAACAAAAACATCCGAATCGCTCCTACCTTTGCGTCCCTGGACGATCTTGAGCAGGCGCTCACCGTATTTATTGTTTGTCTTGAACTCACTTCGATCAACAAATTACTCAGCCGCTGAATGGGTCGACTTTCATCCCTTGATATTGGTGTACTGGTTCTCTACCTGGGAGGGTTGTTTGCCATGGGACTATATTTCTATGGCAAAAATAACAGCACCGAGGAATATTTTCTGGGCGGTAGAAGATTCAAAGGCTGGGTCATTGGGCTAAGCCTCGTCGGCACTTCAATCAGTTCAATTACTTTCCTGGCCTACCCGGGAGACGCATTCAAAACTGCATGGCTTCGTTTCCTGCCCAACCTGATGTTACCCGTTGCGGTATTCATTGCCGCCCGGTATTTCCTGCCCTTTCTTCGCGGCAATAATTCAACCACGGCCTATGAGTATCTGGAATTTAGATTCGGACCTTCGATTCGTGTTTACGGTGCTGTGACATTTATCATCGCGCAGATCGTACGGGTCAGCCTGATTCTCTACCTGGTGTCCCTGGTTTTGCAGGAAATCACAGGGTTCGATGCCACTACCTGCATTCTTATTGGCGGCATTATTGTCGCTGTCTACACCATAATAGGCGGCATAGCTGCTGTCATCTGGACAGACGTAATACAAACTGTTGTGCTCTTGTTCGGCGGCATCGTGTGTCTTATCGTTGTTACTTCCCTACTGCCAGGTGGAATCAACCAGATTCTGGAAGTGGCGACGGCCGACGGAAAGCTTGCTTTCGCTGAGTTAGTAAACGGCAGTCTTGTTCCAGTTGACTGGGATTTCAGCTTGCACAGCAAAACTGCAAGTATGATGTTAATCATCGGCCTCATCAGCTGGTTGACCGAATACTCAGGTAACCAGAATACTGTACAGCGATTCTGTGCGTCGAAATCTATTGGCGAGGCAAGAAAAGCCATGCTCATCTGTGTACTGGTCAGTCTGCCAACCTGGGCTTTCTTCATGTTTCTCGGCACAGCGTTGTACGTCTTCTTCCAGGTCTTTCCCGCAGTGGAAGCCAATGAGATTCTGCAAGGTAGCCGGAAAGCTGAAGAGATCCTGCCGTTTTTTATTATTCACTACCTGCCGTCCGGCCTGGTGGGCCTGGTAATCGCAGCAGCGCTGGCGGCAGCCATGTCATCGCTGGACAGCAGCATTAACGCCATATCAACTGTCTCGATCTCCGATATCTATCGTCGCCACATGCATCGTGATGCGGAGGATTCGCACTATCTGAAAGTGGCTCGACTCGTTGCCTGCCTTGCTGGTTTATCGATGATCCTAGGTGCTATTTACCTGACAAATACTGAAACCACAACGCTCCAGGATACGGCGACTATCCTCACGTCACTGCTTGCGGGTGGCCTGCTTTCAATCTATTGCATTGGATTTTTCAGCAATCGCGGCGATGCCCGGCACATTCTTTTTGGTATTGCAGGAACCATGATATTCACTGCCTGGACGATCCTGAGTGCCAGATCAATACTACCTGAATCGCTCTCGTTTCCATTCGATCTTTACTACACCGGGCTGATAGGTAATGTCATCATGTTTATCCTGGCTTTCGGCCTGAGTTTTGTCTTACTCGATAAGAAAACGGGCGTGGTATGATGCGCCACCATGAAATTCCTTAAAAACCTCTTTACCAGCAAAGATTCAGATTCTGCAGAAGCAGACTCGAGTCCCGGCGATACAGTTGCAGAAGATTTCGCCATGCTTGATCTGCCCTGGCAATTGAATGATGCAATTGCGGGCCTGGGATTTACCAGCTGTACCCCGGTGCAAAAAGAAGTCTTGCCATTCAATCTGGATGGTCGGGACGTGATTGCCAAGGCACAAACCGGAACGGGTAAAACTGCCGCTTTCCTCATATCAATCATCGCCTACGATTTAGAAAACCCGGCACTGGAAGATAGACCACCGGGCACGCCCTTCGCACTCATCATCGCCCCAACGCGGGAACTGGTGCTACAGATAGGAAATGATGCAGTTGAACTTGCACATAATACCGATATCAGCATCGTGTCGGTCGTCGGCGGTATCGATTATGAAAAACAGAAAAAGGAACTACGTAAACCCGTCGGCATTGTCGTCGCTACACCCGGCAGGTTGCTTGATTTTTGTCGCTCGAACGTCATCGACCTGTCGCAGGTTGAATCACTCGTTATCGACGAAGCTGACCGTATGCTAAGTATGGGGTTTATCCCCGACGTCAAGGCGATCATTCAGCGAACACCTAAGAAAAATCAACGCCAGACCCAATTGTTCAGTGCAACGTTTAGTGAGGACATTAAGAGATTGGCGGCAAGCTGGACCTTAGATCCCGTGCAGATCGATATTGATCCGGAAAAATTAGCCGTTGATACCGTGGAGCAGGTCATCTACTTAACCGCTGAAGAAGACAAATATAAAGTGCTCTACAACCTGATCGTGCAGCATAAGATCAGCAAGGTCATTGTCTTTGTCAACCGAAGAGATGAAACGCGAAGACTGGAAGACAAACTGCATCGGCATGGCTTCAAAACCGGATTACTGACCGGTGAAGTCCCCCAGAAGAAACGAATCCGCACACTGGACGAATTTAAAGAAGGAAAAATTGAAATTCTGGTCGCCACGGATGTCGCTGGTCGCGGCATACATGTGGATGATGTCAGCCATGTGGTGAATTATAACTTGCCGGAGGATCCGGAAGACTACGTACACCGAATCGGGAGAACAGGCCGGGCAGGTTCGCTGGGGATTTCTGTCACGTTAGCTTGTGAAACTGATTCATTTATGCTGCCGAACATAGAGGCATTGTTAGGGGAACCCTTAAATTGCATACAACCCGAGGAGGAACTGCTTGTGGATACTCCTCCACCAATCAGGAAATCACGGCAACGTGCATCGGATCATCGCCCGTCAGGCCGGTCTCACCCTAACAGACGTCATCGCAGGTAATATTAAATGTCTCATTCGAACCCGACGCCCCTTCTTAAGGCCAGCAAGATTGAAGGCATGAAGGAGGTCATCAATGTCCATCAGTTTAATGACAATGCAGTTCGCCACACACGGTCCCTCGGCGATGAATCAGGGCTATCAACTTTAGGCATTCACCTGGTGAGACTTGAACAGGGAAGTGAATCAACAGAGTTTCACTCTCACCAATGTGACGAGGAATTTATCTACATATTATCCGGATCCGGAATCGCGGAAATTGGCGATCAGGAATACGAAATCGGTGCCGGAGATTTCATGGGTTTCTGCAAAAATTCCCTGGCACATAATATGCGTAATCCGAACAAGCAAGACCTCGTTTATTTAATGGGTGGGAATCGGAACGAAATAGATATCTGCGATTATCCGCGTATCAAGCGGCGCATGTTTCGTATTAATGGTGCCAGGAAATACGTGGATTTGAAAGACCTGCACGATGTTACCAACAACAAAGAATAACCGGCGGTTCGTGACCGGCGCATTCCTTGTGCTCGGATGCATCCTGCTCGGGGGTTGCCAGAGCGCGATGATCAGTGAGCCCGTCACCATTGGCTATGTGTCGAATTCCCTTGGTTTCCCTGTGGTCAACCGCAACAATCATCAATATATTCTGGCACGCCAGTCCCTGATTTATCCAACTGATGTTTTCGATACAGATGGCTCATCCATGATTGAAATCACCTTATTGGATGGCACCCTTATTACAATCGCCAAAAAGTCCCACGTCGTTCTACATAATTTTGTGGGTGATGAAAATTCATCGTTCATGGATCTCAATATTGCAAAAGGTGCCATGCGCGCAGAATTGAATTCCAATTGCAAGTTGGAACTTCGAACCGCCCTTGCCGTCGTTCACCTGGAAGGTGGCAGCAGCTATGCGAGGTACGTTTCAAACAGATTGGAAATCGTCATGCTGGAAAGTGGCAACATGGAAGTCAGTAACGACGATGGTGAAGTCGTTGTCGAGACAGCAAGCTATGGCACGACAGTCTTTGCAGGTTCCGCTCCACAGGCTCCTTCCTTGTGGACGGAACGCAGGTTAAACAGGGCGATTCAATCAACTACGGTGAAAGCCAGACCCTAGGAGTCAGGATCATCCAATCCTCTTCACAAATATGCCGTCCGTCATGTAAAATTCAAAAGTTGAATCGTTCGATTAGCCTCTGATATCGACATGAACTCAACAGGGAAGCCTGCTCCGTGGCATCCACATAACGGGTTTGGTCTGGCAAGTGCTGGAACAGTGTCGAGCCACTTGTGTTTTTCACTTGTCAACGGCTGGGAAGTCGAGTATTTTTCGGATAACCACACCTTTTATGAGTTTACCCGGGTACCTGGTTTGTCTGCTGTGTAGGCAAAGGGCTATACAGACAAAGAGCGCATCTGCATGAATCTCAAACAGCTTGTAATAATAAGCCTCTCGATCAGCCCACTATTGATTTCAAATCAGGTATTTGCTGTTGCGCCTTTTTCCAGCACATCTGATTCAGAAGTTGCATTCAATGATAGGCTGGCAGTGTCACCGCTGGAATTGCCAATTGGCCCTGAATCCAACGTACTAATAGTGCACGATGATTCAGGTTCAATGCTCTGGGATGTCATGACGGCTGAGGATGGCAGCTGGTTTAGACTTCCCTCTGGTGGAATAATTGTCTGGGTAAACAAAGCGTCAACCAAAGTGACGGACTTCCTTGCAGCGAGTGAACAGCGAGCACCCGGCCAGGGATTATGGAAACTGAGAAACCCGGACTTCAATAATGTGTACTACAATCCTGAAGTTCAGTACCGGCCCTGGAAGGGTCTGCACGAGGGTGTTGAATTCCCGGATAGTCTGCCGACAGCAGCCAGACATGATCCGTTATCCGCAACACCAACGACCAACCTGACGCTTGAGACTAATTATGAAGGAGTAGCAGCATTCCTGGATGATTCGGGAAGATACCGGACTCTCCTCGTGACGTCGGAAAACTACTATATTCCAAGATACTACAAGTGGCAGGACAAGAATGACGACGGCAACGTTGATTCAGCGCCATCACCGGTAACAGATCAGGATAACTCTGAAGGTGAACTGATTGAAATCAGACCGGGATCAACCTATCCACGTGGCGTTGATCGTAGCGACTGTGCAACGAGCACAAAAAGTTGTACCTATGATGAAGAGCTCCAGAATTTTGCCAACTGGTTTACTTATTACAGGACCAGGGAGTATGTGGCCAAAGCAGCCCTGGGGATCGTTGTCGCCAATTCCGACAATCTTCGCATTGGTTATGCCAAGTTAAATAGTGAAGAAAATATCCTGCCGGTTGAGACCATGAACGCATCCGTGCGGACGGGTACTAAAGCCGCATTGCTCAATGCGATTTATTCAACAAATTCATCCGGCGGTACACCATTACGCCGGTCCTTACGCGATGCAGGCCGCTATTTCGAATGTGTCGCGAATGACATTTTTGGCAGCACCGGTATCACACAACCAGGCGATGCCGCTTGCCCGGTACTCGCCTCACCCGCCGGAAATTGCCAGAAAAACTTTACCCTGTTGATTAGTGACGGAAGCTGGAATGGGAGTAGCCCCCAGACCGGGGATTCCGACGGCGATGACTCAAGTAACTTCGATGGTGGTGCCTTTGCGCATGTGAGTCCTTCGACCCTCGCAGATGTGGCGATGTTGTATTACGAGAGAGATCTGCATACTTCCCTGCCCAATGAAGTACCAACGACTGCCCGCGATCGTTCCCTGGCATCGGTTACAGCATTTGAAGATTCCGGCAATGAAATCATGCATCAACATATGACGACCTTTACGGTTGGATTTGGCGTGAGCGGCCTGGTGAAAGAAGACCCAATCGATTTCACGCAAGCATTCGACTGGGGCAATCCTTTCCGTTCCACTGCCGTCAAGATTGATGATCTTCGGCATGCAGCTTATAACGCCAGGGGTAGCTATCTGGATGCAAGCAGCGGCGCAGATTTAGCAGAGCAACTCGCCAGTGCTTTTACTGAATTCTCACAGGGGAGCGGAGCTGCCTCAGCGGTGAGTTTCAATTCCCAGGAAATATTGGAAGATACACTCATATTTCGCGCGTTTTACAACACCAAGATCAATACAGGTGACCTGGTCGCACAAACGTTCGGCGGCACTGGAATAATCGAGAAGCCAGTCTGGAGCTCAGCAGAAGAACTGGACAAGGTAACCGCGACTGATCGAGAGATTATCACGCTCGATCCTGGTATCGATACATCGAGAACTTACGGCGGCATCCCCTTTAGAGGTACGTCTTTGAGTGCCAGCCAGCGAGAAGTATTTATCTCTGATGAGGAAGCTAGCGAAGAACAGAAGAACATCGAGGTTAATCAAAAAGTCGATTACCTGCGCGGTGACTCCTCGCTTGAACGACCAGTCGGCAAGTTCCGTGAACGCCCTGTTCTTAAAGGTCGACTCGGTGACATAGTACACTCCACTCCCGTATTTATCGGCGCACCTGACCGTATCGGTCGAGATCGATCACCCTACCCGCAGAGCCACTTATATTCAGAGTTCAGTTCAACTAACGCAACCAGGAAAAAGATGCTTTATGTGTCTGCAAATGATGGCATGTTGCATGGATTCGATGCCGTCAATGGAAGTGAAGTATTTGGATATGTACCCAATAATCTGTTGCTTGGCGCATACAGCGAGAAGATTACCGAGTTGTTAGATTTCGAGTATTCACACAAATTTCTCGTCGATCTGACGCCTGCATTGAATGACGTCTACATTGACGCAGATGGTGATGGAGACAAGGAGTGGATCACCCTGTTGATGGGCGGCCAGGGTGCTGGTGGCAAAGCTTTCTTTGCACTGAATGTGACTGATCCAACCAAACTGACTGAAGCCACAGCAAGCGATGTTGTTTTGTGGGAGTTCAGCGAGGAGGATGACGCCTATCCAACTGATGAGAAAGGTAAACCACTGGTCAGTGACAGGACCCAACGTCTGGACCTGCGCGAGATTCCAAAACCGATAAAGGACATGGGTTATTCATTTAGCGTTCCGACGCTGGCGATGAGTAATGCGATAGATAGAAATGGTGACCAGGAGTGGGTGGCCATATTCGGAAATGGTTATAACAGTACCTCAGGGATCGGAAAATTATTTATCCTCTTTCTTGATCGTGGTGTTGACGGTGTCTGGTGTCACCCGGACAAGAAACACAATGTTGTGCTGAATGTGACACCGCTACCCACCGGATGTACTGACGATCAGCACGATTTTATCAAGATAGATACGACTATTGGCGTAAAAAATGGTTTGCCCAACGGATTAGGTACGCCAAGAGCTATCGACATTGATGGTAACGGTACGGTTGACTATGCCTACGCAGGGGATAGGTTCGGCAATTTTTTCCGATTCGACCTGACATCAAGCGATTTCAATAACTGGTCTTATGAGAGGATATTTAAAGCGGAATATGTCAATTTTTCTCTCGAAGCAATCGACCAGCCGATTACGACCCAACCTATCGTGACACGGCATCCCACGGAAGATGACGGTTTCATTGTCATCTTTTCGACAGGCAGCTACATCACAATTCCAGATGGAGCCAGTAAGGGCATCCAGTCAATCTACGGCTTGTGGGATCGCATGTCTCCAGGACTGATCAACATCAATGAACTGGTCCAACAACGATATACAAATGTGGACGATGATACTTTTGGCAATGTTCGGCGGCTGTCAAATAATCTTGTAGATTACACATCCGAGGGCGGCAAGAGAGGTTGGTTTAACCACCTGGATTCAGTCGCAGCAGGTGACACCCAGGGGACTGATGATCCAGAGTTCCCGGGTGAACGTGCACTGCGCAACATCCAGATAAGAGGTGGTCGAGCATTTGTTAACAGTATCATCCCCAGGAGTGATACAAGCTGTGTAGATATAGCTGGTGGATTCGCACTGGCGTTCTGCCCCGCCACTGGCGCAGTTAATTGCCTTGTCGATGGCGTCTTCGACCTGAATAATGATGGCTACTTCGATGTGGCGGATGGGGCATCCAATTCAATCATCGCCGGAATCCGCTTTGAGGATGCTGTACCAACAGACTCAACCTTTATCGGCAGTAAGCGGGTCACACAATTAAGTGATCAATCATTGGATATGATGGGTACAAATACAAATTTTGGCAAATATGTCGGCCGCCTATCCTGGAAGCAGTTAAATTCACCTGAATAAGGGCTAGCGTTTGGCAACAAGAACCTGGTTTGCTCTTTTACCCACTCCCATTGTTAACCCATTCTCATCGTCAAAATGTACTGACCAGTGGATTGTGAGATCGCTAAATAAAGAATTGTGATGCCTGTTGGGTCTGAATCAGAACTCAAGGTAACTGCAAGAATCGTCAATAAAGCGCAGCGGGACATTACGCAGCCCCACCGCTGAAGCCGGAATGTCATCCGGCGCCAAACAATCTATCATGCTACTAAATTTTCCGGGTTTTTCATGAAACAGATAGAAAAGGAAGGCGCAATTAATGTGCTGGGCGAGAAACTCCAGCCTTGCAGCAACGAACTGCTAACTGGTTTTTTTCGAGACGGTTGTTGCAACACATGTGAGCAAGATGTGGGTTCACATACGGTTTGCGTTGAAATCACCACAGAATTTCTGGAATACTGCCGATTTGTCGGAAACGACCTCTCGAATCCCCGCCTGGAATTTGGTTTTCCCGGACTCAAAGAAGGTGACAGATGGTGTCTCTGCGCCGCCCGGTGGCTACAAGCCCACGACAAAGGTATGGCACCAAAAATATTTCTTAAGAACACACACATCAAAGCGCTGGAAACAATTCCCATGGGCCTATTGGAGCAAAACGCGGTGCAACTTAATTAGGCGCAAACAGGAGTAACTGGAGATGGGCAGATTAGAGAACAAGAAAGTATTGATCACCCAGGGTAATGACTACATGGGGCCGGCTATTGATAAGCTATTTACCCGGGAAGGTGCGAATGTGACCAACGTGCCAGGATATGTGCCATTCGATGCAGATTTTAAGGCGTATGTTGCCGACTGCGATGATTCGGATATTGTTATTGCAAATCTCGCTCATCATCCTTGCAACGGGCCTCTGGAAGAGATCAAAGATGAGGACTGGCAGGCCTTGTTTAATACCATGGTTCACCCTTTGATGTGTCTTATTCGACACTTCGCACCTCTCATGGCGGAACGCGGACACGGGAAAATAGTTGCCGTGACGAGTGCAGCCCCACTTAAGGGAGTACCGGGATCTGCAGCATATTGCGCAGCACGAGGTGCCCAAAACGCCTTTATCCGTGCAGCCGGACTGGAATTTGCTGCCGCCAATGTACAGATAAATGCGATCGCGCAGAATTATGTCAGCAATCCGGTTTATTACCCGGACGAACTGGTCAATTCAGAGCGGTTTCAGAAACACCTGGCACGAAATGTTCCCATCCGCAGGGTTGCGAAAGAGGAAGAACAGGCAGAGCTGACCTTATTTCTTTCCTCCAACAACAGTGACTTTATTGTTGGCCAAATCATTCCGTTCGCCGGGGGTTGGGTGACAACCTGACAGATGAAACGACAAAAGAAAAAAATTCATGTCTGGCATATCGAAATGCTCGAACAGGTCCAGGCCACAGATGAGGTATTCGACAAAAACTACGAACTCAAAAAAGCTGAACTTCCGCTGCCTGAACTTAGCCGGTTCCTGTACATGGCTGTGGGTGCACCCTGGACATGGTATATGCGTGTCTCCTGGTCTTACGAGCAATGGCAAAACTATCTTGCTGGCGGCAATATTCAAACCTGGGTGGCGTACAAGGAAGCGACACCGCTGGGCTACTTTGAACTGGATGTTCAGGCAAACAAGAGTGTTGAAATCGCCTATTTTGGCCTGATCCCTGAATTCATCGGCAAAGGGTACGGTAAAGCACTACTGCAGGATGCGATCAGTAAGGCGTGGGAAATTGGCGGGGACCGGGTCTGGTTGCACACATGCACGCTCGATCATCCACAGGCACTTAACAACTACCTGGCACGTGGGTTCAAGGTGTTTAAGGAAGAAGAATACAGTGATCAAATTCCGGCTGACCCAATACAGCCATGGGAAGGTGCCAATAAATATTAGTGATTTTATTTCATGAATCTTTTGAATATTTATCCTGTTTACCTCGCATGGAGATATAAATACAATGCTCCGATCACCTTGAGCGAGATTTCACCATGAGCGAAGCATTGGCACCTGAGTCAAACGAAATACCTGACCCCTATTCAATCCCGCTGGAAGAACTCAACGTCTTCCAGCCAAGACTATTCCAGAATGATGCTCACTGGGCTTATTTTGAGCGGCTTCGAAACGAAGATCCTGTTCATCTAAACGAAGACGATGATTTCGGCCGATACTGGTCGGTCACAAAGTTCAAAGATATTATGCACGTCGATTCCAATCACGATATCTACTCATCCGACGACGGTATAACCCTTGGGCCACCCGCAAGCCAGATTCAACCTGGCGAAAATAATTTTAATACCCAGATGTTTATCGCCATGGATCCACCCAAACATGATGTGCAAAGAGCGACCGTGGCACCGGTTGTCGCACCTTCAAACCTGGCGATAATGGAAAGCACTATTCGTGATCGCGTGATCAATATCCTGGATTCAATACCAAGAGGTGAAACCTTTGACTGGGTTGATACAGTTTCAATCGAACTGACAACACAAATGCTGGCGACCCTATTCGATTTTCCGTTTGAAGATCGACGTAAGCTCACCCGATGGTCAGATGTCGCGACCGCCGCACCGGGAGCCGGGGTAATCGATTCGATCGAGCAACGGCGCGAGGAATTGATGGAATGTCTCGAGTATTTCACCCGCCTCTGGAACGAAAGAGTTAATGAAGCGCCGCGAAACGATTTAATTTCCATGCTGGCCCATGGCAAGGACACCAGAAACATGCAACCAATGGAATTCCTTGGCAACCTGATACTCCTGATTGTCGGCGGTAACGATACCACCAGGAACTCCATCACCGGTGGGGTGTTAGCCCTGAATGAAAACCCGGATCAATACCAGAAGTTGAGAGATGACACATCGTTAATCACCAGCATGGTGCCGGAAATTATCCGTTGGCAGACACCGCTCGCTTATATGCGACGAACAGTCCTGAAGGATACTGAACTCGGCGGGAAACACCTTAAAGTAGGTGACAAGGTGCTGATGTGGTACGTTTCCGGGAACAGGGATGAAGAAGTAATCGACCGTGCGAACGAGTTTATCATTGACCGGGCCAGGGCCAGACATCACGTGGCATTTGGTTTTGGCATACATCGTTGTATGGGAAATCGACTCGCTGAAATGCAACTGCGGATTGTATGGGAAGAAATCATGAAGCGGTTCCGCATGATTGAGGTAGTTGGTAAACCGGAAAGAACCTTTTCAACTTTTGTAAAGGGATTCACAAAATTGCCTGTAGTAGCCCATGAATGGTAGTAAAAAGGAAGGTGACAAAAATGACCGCATCAATCGGCGGATCCATCAGAAGTGTACATGGGAGCCCAGTTGCTGGCGTCTCCGTAAAACTAGTCCATGACCCAACTGGATCAGCTTTTGCAAAATCCAGCAATGAAACAGGACATTATCGGTTTGATGCCATGAAAGCAGGCGGACCCTACCATCTATCAGTGAGCACGGTTGGGGCTAGCGATGTCAAGGCAGACAGCATTAACTTAAAAATTGATGAAGCATTTATTCACGACTTCGTCTTGTAATAACCCGAATCGATCAAAAGTGAATCGATCAAAAGTTGCGTGTTCCTGTGAACAAGTGTACATTTCCTATCATCTGGCCTGAGCAGTTGAACGTAAAATTATGCGCTCCACGCGCTGGCAGATCTGGAAGTAGATGTAGATGTAGAAGTAGCTGTAAAAGAAGTGTAACCCGGGCAATACCGTGAGGAGTTCGGATGGAAAAATGGAAATCAACAGCATATCTAAAGATTGTCTCTGGCAACCTGGAGCCACATCTGTGCGCGAAGAAAAGCGGCTTTCTATTCCAATGCCTTGATCAGATCCACCATCAAGATCGCCAAAACAACAACCCTGGGTTTTCCAATCATTTAGCTCGATTTTTTCTGCAAAACCCTTCTCTGCAACGAGTCTTTCATCGAATGCCAGGAGAGGGGGGAGTCATTTGACAGAATCTCCTCTCTGGCCGCTGGTCGTTTACTTCATCGCCGTTGTCGCACTGGTTCTGATTGTTCTCGGACTCTCTGCAGTGGTGGGCGAGCGCTCCAAGATGAAAAGGGCAACCGTTGAGCCATTTGAATCCGGCGTTGTTAGTGTCGGGTCGGCCCAGGTACCCATTTCTGTAGAATTTTATCTGGTCGCGATGTTCTTTGTCATCTTCGACCTGGAAACGGTTTTTATATTCGCCTG
>Ga0114950_10000054_pt1 | contig 57183 bp, 58 predicted proteins | sample N075metaG_FD_83503 | JGI IMG/M metagenome (GOLD analysis project Ga0114950, IMG submission 83503) | Deep subsurface microbial communities from Kermadec Trench to uncover new lineages of life (NeLLi) - N075 metaG | ecosystem: Environmental > Aquatic > Marine > Ocean trench > Sediment | place...
CGAATGACGGCAACGATGCGCGGGACGAGAAAGCTCACCCAGAGGCCGATCGCCGCGAAGCGCAACCATAAATAAAGGTAGTAGTACACGGAGTCTTGGCCCGGCGAGAGTTGCCGAAGCGCGAAGTAAATGACGGGAAGGCCCAGGAGGCCGACGACAAGCCATGCGCGGCGGTTCCGGGCCTGTACGCCTTCTTGATAAAGGCCCTGGTGGTATGCGAAGACCAGGCCTCCAAGGGCTCCAGCGAGCCCACCCATTGCGAGCGCGGTGTTTCTCGACGGGTGCAAGAGGGCGAGCGCTATGGGAACGCAGAGCGTCAAGAGCACTTGTGCGTTCAAGCTCAGCCCGGCCGCTTTCTCCGCGAGCGTCTCTGACCAGCGCGCATAACCCCAAGCCATCGCGGCGCCGAGGGTCCATCCTGCAAGCACGTCGCTAGGAAAGTGAGCTCCGAGATAGACGCGCGAAAATCCGATCAGGAAGACCGTCAGCGCGGCGACGGTTGTGAACCAGTGTTTCTTGAAGTGAAGCGCAAGTAGGCCAAAAAAAACCGCCGCCTGCTGGGCGTGGCCGCTCGGGAAGCTGAGCTCACCGGGCGCGCGTAAATTGGCGATGTCCGCATAGACGAACGGGCGGGGGAGTGCCACGAGATCTTTGATGAGCGTGTTGATGTAGACGCTGAGCACCAGCGCAACGAAGAGCCGCGCCCCGAGCTTCCACGAGAAAGCCCACCAAAGGATCGGGAGCATCGCGAGATACCCCGCGGTCGAGCCGATATCCGTGACGACGAAAAAAAACTGGTTCAGTAGCGGCGAGCGAAAGGCCTCGAGCCAGTGGATAATGTCGATCCCGAGCTCGAGGATTTCAGTCACGGCTCAACAGTCGTCGATAGACATCGGGGTCCACGTTGCCTCCGGTGACGACGCAGCATACCGACCGGTCCCGGAAACGATCCGGTTCTGTGAGGAGGGCGCCCACGCCGAGTGCGCCTGTGGGCTCTGCTTTGAGATTGGCGTAAGAGAACAGAAGCCTCAGCGCTTCGACGATGTCGTCTTCAGGAACTTCGACGATCGTCTCCAGGCCGTCCTTCAGAATCTCCCAGTTGTTCTCGCCCAGGCTCACCGTGCGTGCGCCGTCGGCGATCGTGAGCGGCTCTTTTTCGTTCTTGACGATGTGTCCGGCGCGGAGAGACCGCGCGGCGTCGTTTCCGAGAAGCGGCTCGGCGCCGACGACCCGAGTGTGCGTGTTGCCGGCTTCGCGAAGGCCTTTGACGATCCCCGAGCTCAGGCCGCCGCCTCCGACCGGCACGACGATAACGTCGAAGTCGTGCGGAGCTAGCTCCTCGCCGAGTGTCGCATTGCCATCGATGACGCGTGGGTCGTTGAAGGCGCTCGCGATAAAAGCGTCAGGGTGCTCGGCGGCAAGCTCCGCGACCCCCTCCGCCCGACTCTTCACCGTTACGTCGATCGGCACGACCGTGCCACCGTGCTCGCGCACGGCGTCCATTTTCACCTGCGCCGACGTTTCGGGCATGACGATGATGGCATTCTTCTCGAGAAGCTTTGCGGCGTAAGCGAGCGCCTGGCCAAAGTTTCCTGACGACGCCGTCAATATGGTGCGCTCTTCGACGAGCGCGGCGAGGTTATACCCCGCGCGGAACTTGAAGCTTCCTGTGTGCTGGAACGTCTCGCTCGCGATACGGAGCGAGATCCCGAGTCGGTCGGCGAGGCGTCGCGGCTCGAGGAGTGTCGTTTCCCGGATGACATCGCGTAGGTTCTCGGCTTGTTCCATCATGGGTGCCCCAATCTTATAGTATGGAGTCCATGCGCATTGACGCTCATCAGCACTTTTGGGAGTACAGCCCCTCCGAGTACGACTGGATCGACGAGCGCATGGACGTTTTGAAGAGGGATTTCGGACCGGCCGATTTGAAGCCGCAACTCGACGCGACGGGCATCGGGGGCTCGGTGGTGGTTCAAGCGCGGCAAAGCGTTGAAGAGACCGAGTATCTGCTTCGGCTCGCCGACGCGACCGACTCGGTGCTCGGTGTCGTCGGCTGGGTGGATTTGTGCTCGGAAGACGCCCAAGCCCAGCTCGAGCGGTTCGGCGCCCATGAGCGTTTCGTCGGCGCGCGTCACGTCGTGCAGGACGAGCCCGACGATTACTTTCTTCTTCGCGAGGACTTTCTTCGCGGTGTGGCTCTTTTGAAAGAGCACGATCTGACCTACGACGTGCTCATCTATCCGAGCCAGCTCCCTGCCGCTCTCGAATTTGTCGAGCAGTTTCCCGATCATCGCCTCGTCCTCGACCATCTCGCGAAGCCTCACATCGGGCGGCGCGAGCTCGAGCCCTGGGCCTCATATATCGAAAAGCTCGCCAAGCACGAAAACCTGTATTGCAAAGTCTCTGGGATGGTCACCGAGACCGAATGGCACGAGTGGAAGCTCGACGACTTCACGCCTTATCTCGATGTTGTCTTCGAGGCTTTCGGCGCCCGGCGAATCCTCCTAGGATCCGATTGGCCTGTCTGCACTCTTTCGGCGACTTACTTAGAAGTGATGGACATCGTCCATCAGTACATTTCGACTCTGTCCGACGCGGACAAAGCAGCGGTCCTTGGCGGGAACGCTATCGATTTCTACCACCTGGAGGTACTGACTGATGTTGATACGCGTTAAAGCCGTCATCCTTTGCACCCTTCTTGCGGCACTCGGCTGTCAGAGTGAGAGTAAGAACGACGCTTCTTTCGATGACACCATCATCATCGCCGTTATTCCCAAAGCCACGACGCACTCTTTCTGGAAAGCCGTTCATGCAGGTGCTGTCAAAGCTTCTGTCGAGCTCGATGTCGAAGTTATTTGGAAAGGGCCCGCGCGCGAGGACGATCGCGAAGCTCAAATCGCGGAAGTGGAGACGTTCATAAGCCGCGGTGTTTCCGGTATCGTACTTGCTCCTACCGACGACAAAGCGCTCCGGATTCCGGTTACCAACGCCATGCGGAGCGGGATCCCGGTCGTCATCATCGACTCCGGACTCGACAGCGACGACTATGTGAGCTTCGTCGCCACCGACAACTACAAGGGCGGCCGGCTCGCCGGAGAGCGCATGGTAGAAACGCTCGGAGGCTCGGGCCGCGTGATCATGCTCCGTTATCAGGTGGGCTCGGCGAGCACGATGAAGCGCGAGCAAGGTTTCATGGACGTCATGGCCGAGAATCCATTGATGAACGTCGTGAGCTCGAACCAACATGCTGGCGCCACCGCCGAGCTCGCTTATCAGACGAGCGAGAACTTGCTCGCCCGTTTCGAGGCGGCGGATGGCAGTCTAGAGGTCGACGGCATCTACTGTCCCAACGAGAGCTCGGCTTTCGGGATGCTCCGAGCGCTCCAAGATGGAGGGCTGACCGGCTCGGTGAAGCTGATTGGATTCGACGCCTCCGAGCAGATGGTGAGAGGCCTCGAGAATGGCGAGTTCGACGCGCTCGTTCTCCAAGACCCGCTGAACATGGCCTATCTTGGTATCAAGACGATGGTCGCGCATCTGCGGGGCGAGCCTACCGAAAAGCGCATCGACACCGGGGTCACTCTTGTAACAAGCGACAACATGAACGAGCCGAGGATGCAAGAGCTTCTGCGTCCCGACATCGACAGGTGGTTGAACTGAAGCGTCTCGAAGCGAAAGGCGTAAGGAAGCGCTTCGGTCCGACGCTTGCCGTGGACGGTGTCGACTTTTCCGTTTCGGCGGGTGAAGTGCGCGCGCTCGTCGGCGAGAACGGGGCGGGGAAGAGCACGCTCGTGAACGTGCTCTCCGGTGTTTTTCTTCCCGATGACGGTGCGCTCTTTCTCGATGGCGAAGCCTATCGACCCGCGAGTCCTCGCGACGCTCGCGATCAAGGAGTGCTCATGGTGCATCAGGAGCTCGCGCTCGCGCCGCATTTGAGCGTCGCCGAGAACATTTTTCTCGGGACAGAGCCGACGCGTCACGGGCTATTGCAGCGCGGCGAAATGCGGGCGCGCGCCGCTGCAGCGCTCGCGGAGCTCGAGCATGACGACATTGCACCCGAGCAGAAGGTCCGTACTCTCTCTCTCGCATCCCGACAGATCGTCGAGATTGCCCGCGCGTTGATTCTGGAGGCCAAAGTCCTCATCTTCGACGAGCCGACGAGCAGTCTCTCGCAGCCGGACGTCGAGAAACTCTTTCGACTCATCGGCCGGCTCAAAGAGCGCGGCCTCGCGATCGTCTATATCTCTCACTTCCTCGAAGAAGTGTGGCAGGTCGCGGACAGCTTCACGGTGTTGCGCGACGGACGATCGGTTGATGAAGGGCAGATCGCCGAGGCGAGCGCCTCCGCGATCGTGAAGTCGATGGTCGGCAGGGACATCTCCGAGCTCTTCCCTCGGACGTCGCGGTCTCCGGGAGACGTTGTCCTCGAGGTCGAGGAGCTCGCAGGAATGGATCTGCCGCACGACGTGAGCTTCGAGCTTCGTCGCGGTGAAGTGCTGGGTATCGCCGGGCTCATGGGAGCGGGACGCACAGAGATGGCACGGGCGATCTTCGGGCTCGAACCGGTTCGAAGCGGTCGCGTGCGTGTAGGCCAATTCGAATCTGCGGCGACGCCGACCATGCGTCTCGAGCAAGGCGTGGGTCTATTGAGCGAGGACCGACAAGGGGAAGGTCTTGCCGTCACGAGAACGATAGCCGAAAACTTGACGCTCTCGAGGTTGCCGCGCTGGTTGAGACCTTCGGATCTCGACGCGGCTGCAGCGGAATGGATCGCGAAGCTCGGTATCCATTCCCGCGGACCGCGCCAGCGCGTCGAGGATCTTTCGGGGGGCAACCAGCAGAAGGTCGCGCTCGCTCGTCTTCTCTATCACGGCCTCGATGTGCTGCTGCTCGACGAGCCGACGCGTGGCGTCGATGTCGGGAGCAAAGCTCAAATCTACGAGCTCATCGACGCGCTCGCCTCGAGTGGCAAGTCCATCCTGCTCATCAGTAGCTATCTTCCCGAGCTACTCGGCATGTCGGACCGCATCGCGGTCATGAGTCGAGGCCGCCTCGCGCCCGCACGTCCTGTGAACGAGGTGGACGAAGAGCAGATCATGCAGGAGGCGGTCTCTTGAGCGAGACACCGGCAAGGTCGGCGAGTCCGTGGCTCTCGACGCTCGGACCTCTCATCGGCCTCGTTCTCGTCTATCTCTTCTTTGCGCTCATCGGCCCCGATAGCTTTACGTCGATCCGCACGCTCCAAACCATCGCTCGGCAGACCGCCATCGTCGGCACCGCGGCGCTCGGCATGACGCTCGTCATCATTCTCGGCGGCATCGATCTTTCGGTGGGCTCGATCGTGGCGATGACGTCGGTCGTCGTGGCGCTCGTGCTCAACGCGGGTGGCGGACCCGCGGCGGCGATCGTCATGGCGATGTTGGCCGGCGCTCTGACGGGACTCACGAGCGGCACGCTCGTAACGAGGCTGAAGGTGGCGCCCTTCATCGTGACCCTCGGCATGCTGCTTCTCGTGCGCGGGGTCGCGAAGGGGCTCGCCAAAGAACAAAAAGTCGATGCTCCTCTCACCTGGCTCGTCGAGCTTTTAGCTTCTTTACCTCCGGAGCGCAGCTTTATGATCGTACCTCCAGGAGTGTGGATGCTCGCTCTTTTAGCAGTCGCGACGGCGGTCGTCTTACGCTACACGCGTCTCGGCGCGCATATCTTCTCGATCGGTTCGAACGAGAAGACAGCGCGACTTTGCGGTGTTCAAGTAGAGAGGGTCAAGGTCATCGTCTACACTTTGACGGGCGCGCTCGCGGGCGTCACGGGTGTTCTTCAGTTCTCACGCCTCACGGTGGGGGACCCCACCGTTGCGGTAGGGCTCGAGCTCGACGTCATTGCGGCCGTCGTTATCGGAGGCGGAAGCCTATCGGGGGGAGAGGGAACCGTTACCGGCACACTCGTCGGCGCGTTCATCATGACCGTCATCCGAGCGGGCACTTCCCAGATGGGGCTTCCGAACTGGGTTCAAGAAATCGTGACGGGCACGATCATCGTCGCCGCGGTCGCGATCGATCGATGGCGCCATCGAAGAGTGGAAGCGGCATGACGCGGATCACTGGCTTTACGACCGAAGACATTCGCTTCCCGACCTCGCGAGACTCCGATGGCTCCGACGCGATGAATCCGGACCCGGACTACTCCGCCGCCTATGTCATTTTCGAGACCGACCACCCCGACGGGCACGAGGGCCACGGACTGACTTTTACTATCGGCCGCGGCAACGACCTTTGCGTCGAAGCGATCCACCCGCTCGCAACGAAGATCGTCGGACAAGAGCTCGAGTCGATCGCGTCGGAGTGGGGCACGTTCTGGCGTGAGATAACGGGGGACAGTCAGCTTCGCTGGCTCGGACCGGAGAAAGGCGTCGTCCATTTGGCGACGGCCGCCGTCGTCAACGCGCTCTGGGACCTCCAGGCGAAAGTCGCGGAAAAGCCGCTCTGGCAGCTGCTTTGCGCCATGTCGCCCGAGGAGATCGTGCGTGTTATCGAGTTCCGCTACATCACGGATTGCATCACGCCGGATGAGGCGCTGACGCTTCTGAGCGCGCTCGAGCCGACGCGGCGGGAACGTATCGAGACCGTGCTCGCGGATGGGTACCCTGCCTACAACACGTCGGTCGGCTGGATAGGCTATAGCGATGACAAGATCCGACGCTTGTGCAAAGAAGCGATCGCAGAGGGCTGGACCGCCTTCAAGATGAAGGTCGGTAGAAACGTCGACGACGACATCCGCCGCGCCGCACTCATCCGCGATGAGATCGGTTGGGACCACGCACTCATGATGGACGCCAATCAAATCTGGGATGTCGATGACGCGATCTCTTGGATGGAGCGTCTCGAGACTTTTCGCCCGCTATGGATCGAAGAGCCCACGAGCCCGGACGATGTTCTCGGGCACGCGACGATTGCGCGGGCGGTCAAACCCATCGGCGTCGCGACGGGCGAGCACGCGCATAACCGCGTCATGTTCAAACAATTCCTCCAAGCGGAGGCGATCGCGTTTTGTCAGATCGATAGTTGCCGCCTCGGTGGCGTGAACGAAGTGCTCGGCGTGCTTCTCATGGCGGCGAAGCACGGCGTTCCTGTCTGCCCGCATGCTGGAGGCGTCGGTCTTTGCGAGCACGTGCAGCATCTTTCTCTCTTCGACTACGTTTGCGTGAGCGGATCGATGGAAGGACGCATGATCGAATACGTCGATCACTTGCACGAGCACTTCGAAGCACCCGTCATTGTCGAAAAAGGAAGGTATCGTGCTCCCGATCAACCGGGATACAGCATCACGATGAAGAAAAAGTCGCGAGCTGCGTTCGCCTACCCGAATGGCGTCGCGTGGGCTGACCTCTAAATCACCAAAAACCGCTTGACAACCACTCTCGTATCTCTTTACCCTACAGCTAGTGTTATCAACTTCTCATAACAGCACAGCTTGTTGTTGCGTGTCTTCATTTGGCGCGGCGTGCCGCTCTAATCCATGAAGAGAGGAGGTGATGAGTAATGGCTAAGAAAAAAGTTGCTAAGAAAAAGGCCACCAAGAAGACAACAAAGAAGAAGGCTGCAAAGAAAAAGTAGCGACTTCCTCAGGGGTAATCAGAGGGGGGGCGAAAGCTCCCCCTTTTTTTGTGTCTGGACGATCTCGTTAACGTGTACTGTCTTTAACTAGAACTAGACTAACGAGGCCGAGGCTTCAAGTAATCGAACGGCCTGAGCTCCGCGGGCAACGGGGATTCATAGATTACGTCTCCGCGTGCGGCTTCGAACTCTCTGCGCGCGATCTCGAGTGCGTCTCTGTCGGTCATGAGCTCGAGCGCTGTCTTTGCGACCGTGCGGGCCGCGCGCATCATACCGTTGTGGGCGAAGCTCGACGATGCCGACGTCGTCCACTGCCACGTATGCGACGGAACCCCGAGTGGGAAACACGCAACGAGAAATCCTCCGCGTGGTGCGATCCAGCTTGCTTCGGCGGTGTCGTCGCTGATGAGAACGCGCTCGTCCGTATAGACAGGAGGAAGCGTTCCTTCAAAAAATCGCGGCTCGCCTTCGACGTCGAAGGCGAGGCGCAGCGCGTCTGCGAGCTCGCGCTCCGCCTGCGTAGATTCCGGCGTCGGCTCTTCTTCCAAATGTTCATGCAGTAGCCCGGCGATGCTCTTGTTGATGAGCCAATGACGGGTCGACGATAAGATCTGCATCTCGACGCGCGTCCTCGTTTTTTGCGCGGTCTCTTCCGCCAGCTCGTGGAGACGCCCTCGCAAGGTGTGCACCGCTTCACGATCGCGCGCGTGAAGGAAGAACCAGAGCACGGCGCGCTCGGGGACGATGGAGGGTATCGTGCCGCCTTCGACGAGAACGTGATTGAGCACTGCGTCTTCCGGCCAAAGCGCCTTTTCTCGCTCGGCGGCGGTGCTCAGCTGATAGGCCGCCGCGAGCGCGTTGATGCCCTTGGCCGCTGCATCGGTGGCGTCCGAAGCGAGACCGTGAAAGACGAAGCGGATGGAATCCATCGCGAGTCCGCTCCTCGTGATCACGGTCGTGACGGTGGAAGGATGCCAGAACAAGAGCGCGTCCACGTCGTCGAAGACGCCGTCTCGCGCCATGTAGACGCCGCCGTGATAAATCTCTTCCGCGGGAGCGCCGAAAAAGCGCACCGTGCCGGGAAGGCTGTGATCATCGATCGCTTGCTTCACAGCGAGCACCGCTCCGAGGTCGGCGGCGCCGATGAGATTGTGGCCGCAACCATGCCCTGCTCCGCCAGGGGAAGTCGGGCGGCGCTCGGTCACGAACTTTTCCTGGGACAGGCCTGGGAGCGCGTCGAGGAGTGCCACGATGCCGATGACCGGATGTCCGGACCCGTAGCTCGCGACAAACGCTGTCGGAAGGGAAGCGACCCCGGATTCGATCTCGAATCCGGCGCGCTCGAGCTCGTTCTGAATGTAGGTCGCCGTGCGGTGCTCCGCGTGCGCGGGCTACGGCATCGCCCAAAGGGTTTCGGACACGTCTCTCAGATAGTCGTGCTGTTCCGCGAGCCAAGCGAGCGCGGTCTCTTTCGGGCCCGCGGACGCGTCGAACGGCAGTGCCAACGCCAGTGCCAGGAAGGCAAGAAAGCTACCGTTTCTTTTCATAAAAGTACCCGCGTCGCGCATGGACGTCGACGCCGCGGATTTTGACTTTGACTTCGAGGCGATGCCATCCCTCGCGGATGGGCTCTCGCGGTTGATAGGACAGCAGGTAGCGTGTTTTCATCTCGGCGAGGATCGCCGAGAAGATCGGTCCTAGATTCTCGGTCGTGTCGGTCTCGATGAAACGTCCGCCGCTCGTCTTGGTGAGCTTGCGAAGAAGCCGGGTCCGTTTCGCGTTGGCGCTGCGGGCAGCCCGGCGCGCGCGGTCCCGCGCAAGATGCCCCCGACCGAGCTCCATCGGCAGTCGCTCTTTTCGGCTAATGGCGTAGATGACAGCCTGCGACTGCTCGACGAGCGGAAGCATTTGCTCTTCGCGGAGCCAGCTATAAGTGTCCATTCCATCCGTGAAGAGCAACACCATGGGGCGGTGCTCGACGTTCTCGAGCGTTTTTAGCCCGACGAAGAGCGCATCGTGCCACGCGGTGGCGCCTTTCGCCTCGACCGCGTTGATCGCGGCCCGCACTCGGTTCTTGTCTCGCGTCAGCTCAGCGGTCCGCTTCAAGTGATGTGAGAACGAAATGAGGGCGGCTTCGTCTTCATCGTTGAGATCGTTCATCAGCTGAATCGCCGCGTCGCGCAAATGACTCAGGCCCAGGCCCGCGACGCTGGAGCTCGTGTCGAGCACGAGGGCGATGTGCACCGGAATGTTTTGAGCGTCGACGAGGTCGAGCTCTTGGAGCACGCCGTCCTCGAACAGCTCGAAATCCGATGCGCCGAGCCCGAGGACCGCTCGGCCGCCACGGGCGACATAGACGTCGACTTGCACGATCTCGGTCGTTGCTCTGAAAAGAGGGATCTGCGGTTGGATGATGAAAGCTGCGACCATCCAGGAAAGTCCTGTCATGTCAGTGCGCTAACGCCTCGCGCAGCGATGACAAGAGCGGCTCCGCGCGCTCACTCATGCCGAGCTCGTATTCCCACCAACTGCTTTGCGTAGAATCCGAAAGCAAGAGTGCCTCCTCGAGCGCGGCGCGCGACGCTTCGCGCTCCGAAGTGGTGTGACGTGCATGACTCAGTGCGAGATAGCCGATCTGCCAATCGGGCTCGAGCTCGATCGCGGCTCGGTAGTGGCGGATCGCCGCTTCGGGGAGCCCGCGGCGCTCCGCCAGATTCCCGAGCGCCATTCGGGCTCTATATATAATGTGGTGGTCCGCCTCGAGCGCGACGAGCTCCTCGAGACGCTGCACGGCCTCCTCGAAGTGGCCTCTTTTCTCCAAAACCTTGCCGTAGCGCAGTTTAGCCTCCGCGAGGCGTGGTTCTTGCTCGAGAGCGCGCGCGTAGAGGCGTTCCGCTCGCTTCAGATGGCCTGACTCGCCACGAGGGAGCGATCCCGACCACTCCCAGACCGCCCCCGCGGCGACGAGGATCTCCGTGTCTGCGGGGTAGAGGTCGACCGCATCGTCAAAAAGGGCGGTGGCTTCCCGGAAGCCGATTTCCTCATCCCCGGCAAAAATCCGTCCTTGATAGTAGAGCGCAACGGCCAGAGCCCAGTCCCGTTGGAAGCGCTGCCCGACTTTGCGGCTGAGCTTCTGCCCAAGCTCGAAATGGCCGAACGCCTCAGGCCAAGCGCCGTTCTCGACGTGGTGGATCGCGGTATCCGTGTGGAGCAACGCCATGGCTTCTATGCACGGATGTGAGCACGGCCCCATGCGAGCCGGATCGAGCTGCTTGACGAAAGGCTCGAGCGCCTCGTGGCCGAGGCGCGCCGCGGCTCTTACGGCACCGAGCCGAAGGGGACGACCCCTGCGATAGGCTTCCACAAGGGAGATGTATTCCGGAGAAGCCGTGGTACCTGCGAATGCGGTCTGACAATCTTCACCCGACGCGGGCGCGGCCCAGACGAGTGCCGCGAGGCTCAGCCAGCGGACCAAAGCTCTTCCTCGGAGGGGATGGGCGCGCGTCCCGTCATACCTTCACATTTCTTCGCTGCGGCCGCGTTCGCGAATCGCGCGGACTCGGCAATCGAGCGCGTCTTCAAATACGCATGGGTAAAAGCGCCATGAAAGACATCACCGGCGCCGGTCGTGTCGAGTGCGTTGACCACCGGCGCTTTCGCGCGCACCACCTCCGTCTCGCGGCTCGCAACGGCACACCCGTCTGCCCCGAGCGTCACGCCGACAATCGCCGGGCCGTCCTTCGGAAGACGCTCGATGGTGTCGCTCAAGAACGCGTCCACGTCGTAATCGGCGCCGTGGAGCGCGCTCGGGTAGGTATGCGAAAAAATCGCGATGTCGCTCGCACTCACGAGCTCCTCGACACCATCGCGGGGATGCCCGCAGTCCAGCACGACGAGCCCGCCCGCCCGGCGCACGTGACGAGCGGCCTCGATCTGCACCGGCACGGTGCGCGCATCGACGAGAAGCGCGTCGCAGTCGTCGAGCGGGAGCCCGCGCACGTCGTCCCAATCGAGAGGGAAACCGATCTCGTGGGGTGCTTCGAGGATCGTGCGGCGCCCGTTCTCGACGATGATGACGCTCGTAGGAGATTCGAAGCCTTCGCGAACAGTCACGGCGCTCGTATCGACGTTCTCGTTCTCGAGGCCATCGCGGATGAAGCGGCCAACGGCATCGTTGCCGACGAGCCCCGCGATCGCGGTCTTGCGTCCGAGACGCGCCAGGGTGACGAGCGCGGTAGGAACCGGGCCGCCGCCGGCTTCATGGAGCTCCCGCGCGGACATTTTTTCATCGGGGGAGGGGAAGCGGTCCATGAGGACAAAGATGTCGCGCACGACGAGCCCGATCCCGATGGCATCCCAACCGCTCACTGAGGTAGTTTAGACTATTGTCCTGTGTCAGAAGTTCGTTGCCTAAAGCTCGAGGCCATTTTGTGCGCTGGCAAGGCGCGCCGACGAGCTAATATCGGGATATTGTGAGCCGCCTTCCGCAGCGAGCCTGTCGAGCGAAGGGCTAGGCCGAAGGCCGAACTGGAATAATGCCGCAACGCAGCCAGCGCGCAAAAGGGCCAGAGATTTAGGTGACGAACTTCTGATACAGGGCAATTAATGCAACGTAAAGGTCGCGGCGCGGTGAGCAACGCCACCGGCCGTTTCGAGAGACGTGAATATGTCGGATACGTCCCGATCGAAGAACGGGACCGAGTCGAGACCATCGTCTCGCCCGACAGCACGCGCTCGATCCTTGCGAAGAACGACTCACCCGACGTTCCGTTCTCGGTCTCGATCAACCCCTATCGCGGCTGCGAGCATGGATGCATCTACTGCTTCGCGCGGCCCACCCACGCCTATCTCGGTTTGTCGCCCGGCCTCGATTTCGAGACAAAAATTTTCTCGAAGCCCAAGGCGCCGGAGCTCTTGAGACAAGAGCTCGCGAAGCCCAAATATCGCCCGGAGCCGATCGCCCTTGGCTCGAATACCGATCCGTACCAGCCCGCCGAGCGCGAGCACAGAATCACGCGTGGCGTGCTCGAGGTATTGGCCGAGCACGAGCACCCGGTAGGCATCGTCACCAAGTCGCATATGGTGCTGCGCGATTTGGATCTGATAGCGCCGATGGCGGAAAAAGGGCTCGCCCATGTGTTCCTCTCCATCACGACGCTCGACCCCGAGCTCGCAAGCCGGATGGAGCCGCGCGCGTCGACGCCGAAAAAGAGGCTCTCGGCCATCTCGGAGCTCTCGGCCGCCGGTGTGCCTTGCGGCGTTTTGGCGTCTCCGATGATTCCCGCGCTCAACGACTCGGAGCTCGAGCGCATTCTCGAGGCGTCGGCCGCGGCCGGTGCAAGGAGTGCCGGCTACATCCTTCTGCGACTACCTCTCGAGCTCAAAGAGCTTTTCCCGGAGTGGCTCGAGGCTCACTATCCAGACAAGGCCACGCATGTCTTGAGCTTGATGCGCCAAGCGCATGGAGGTGAGCTCTACCGCTCGCAGTTCGGCGAGCGCATGCGCGGAACGGGGCCTTACGCGGCGATCCTGGAAAAGCGTTTTCGCGTCGCCGCGCGAAAATTGGGACTTGACGAGCCCCTGCCGCCTCTCGACACGACGCGGTTTCTAAGACGCGGTCAGCTCGGTTTGTTCGGCTGACGGCTCGCCGGCTTTCGTTTGGCTAGTAGGGTTTCCGAAAGTGCGGGGCCGCGGCCCGGCTCGCTCCACGGGCAGACCTCGATGCAAATCGCGCAGCCATAGGTCTTCACGAAATACGGGAGACATTTGTCGAAGTCCACGTACCAGCGCTCGACGCCGCGCACCCACTGCTTGTTGTCGAAGAGGGCGTCGGGCGGGCAGTCGATGACGCAGCGCCGGCAGTTCAGGCAGATGTCTTCGACGCCGTGATCGACAGGGCCGTCGAAGGCGAGAGGCATGTCCGTGAGCACGGCCGCGAGACGAAAGTTGGAGCCGTACTCCTTCGAGATCATCGAGCCATGCTTTCCGAGCTCCCCGAGGCCCGCTCGAATCGCGAGCGGGATGTGCAGGATCTCGGTGCTGTTGGGGTTGCCGTAGGCTTTAGCCGGCCAACCGAGATCGCGGATGTGCTCGGCGAGCTCGAGGGCGATGCGGGACACTTCATGATAAGCGCGCATGACTTCGATGGCCGCCCGTTTGTGCGGCACATGGGTCATCTCCTCGCGATCCATGGGGAGACCGATGCAGATGGCGTTCGGGTGCGGCGCTTTGTGGCCTTCGAAGAGCGCGTCCTCGGTGACGAGCGTAATCCCGACGAGTCCCGCTCCGAGCTCGCGGGCTTTGTCCTTGATCGCGGCCGCGGCAGCCGCGGTGTCCTCGACGGGCTCGCGCTTGCGTGCGACGGGCCCGTCCTGGCGCCGGAGCTGCCAGGTGTTGGCGAGGATGTAGCGGACGACTTGCCAATCGTTGATATAGCTGAAGAAATCGTCGAGCGCTCTCCAGGCGAGTTTTTCGCCCGTCGCGTTGTGGAAGACGTGGCTCGCGCGCCTTTTGGTCTTCTCGCCGTGGCCGTTGATCCCGTTACCTGAGCGGGGAGTTTCGTGATAGCCGAAGGCGTATTCCGTGCTGGGCGTGTCGTAGAGCTTCATCGCGGCATCCTACCATCGTCCTGACATAGAATGTCGGGGTTATGTCGATGATGGCGTCGCTTCTTGCACTCTTCCAGACTTCGACGAAGCTTGCGCTCGTGGGTGGCATGCTTCTCGATGGCTATGAAGTTCCTCCCGTCCACCACGCGGTCGTGCTTGTGGAAGGAGACCGCATCGTCAAAGTAGGACGGGCTAGAGACATCCCGATACCTTCAGGCTACGAGGTGATCGACACAAGTGGCCGCACGATGCTCCCCGGCCTCATCGACCTGCACGCCCATTTGACGATCTTGGGCCACGGCGACTACGGCCGCTACTTTACGTGGCTCGAGGAAGAATCGGATTTGTCGCTCGAAGACATCATGGAGATCTCGGCGAAACAGCTTCTCGAGGCAGGCATCACGACCGCGGTCGACCTCGGAGCGCCGCTCGAAGAGAGCGTTCGGGTGCGCGATCGGATCGCGCGTGGTGAGATCCCCGGCCCGCGGATTCTGGTCAGCGGCGCCTGGGTCGCACGCCGGACGTTCGGCGGCTTCCCGCCCGATTCGCAGCGGCTCGTGACCTCACCGGAGGAAGCGTCACAAGCCGTTGAAGAGCTCGTGAAAGGAGGTGCGGACGTCATCAAAGCGTGGGCGGGTCTGACCCGGGAAGACTATGACGCCATCGTTGCCACGGCGCATCGCCTTGGCGTCCCGGTGCACGCGCACCTATACGATCCGGAATCTCTGAGAAACGCGCTCGAGGCCGGCGTCGACGTGCTCCAGCATGTCGGCTCGGCGGGAACCCCTCCCTACGAGCCCGAGCTCATACGCGCTATCGTCGAGAGCGGCCGTCCGGTCGTACCCACGGGAGCCCACCGCGTCTGGGTCTTTCCCGCGACGGTGCAGTTCCCCGAGCGGCTGCAAGACCGCCGCTTGAAAGCCGATTTCCCGGCGCCCCTCTACGACGAAGTGCAAAGGAGCTTCGAGGACTTTCACACGCTTGCTTATTTCCGCACGACGCCGCGGCAAATGTTCTTTGGCGAGGCGTCGATGAAGCAGTGGATCGATGCCGGCGCCGTCATCGGCATCGGAACGGATTCGGGAACGCCGATGAACTTCCATACCGAAGCACTCTGGAGGGAGCTCAAGGTCTTCGTCGACCTCGGCATGTCGCCTCAGGCCGCCATTTCGGCGGCGACGCGGGTCAACGCACGTATCCTCGGCAAGTCGAACGAGCTCGGTACGATCGAGGCTGGGAAGCTCGCCGATATCATCGTAGTGAAAGGCAACCCGCTCTTCAATATTATGGCGCTCGCGGATGTGGTAACAGTGGTTAAAGGCGGGCGCGTTTTTCAGCACTAGCGTTACTACTCTAGTCTGCTTTCTACCAGCTCTTTCGTTAGGGTTAGGGTGTAGCCTTCGTTCTCGTCGTTCTTGACGACGTGGCTTTGTTGGAACGGTTCGAACTCGAACGGCTTGATGACGCGGCCGTAGACTTCCTTCAGGGCGCGAGCGCCGACCCGGGTTTGGCGGGCTGCGTGCTGGGCGATGAGCTTTTTGGCCTCGTCGGTCATCTGAAGGTCGATCTTGAATCTCTGGAAGAAGCGCTTCGAGGACTCGAAGAGAGAGTCTTTCGTGCCGGTGAAGATCACCTCTAGAACTTCGGGGGTGAGCTCGGCCAGGACAAGAGTCGTGTCGAAGCGGGACAGGAACTGGGGGAGCATCCCGAACTTGAACAAGTCTTCCTGCCTCAAATACTCGGACAACGAGAAGACTTGCTCGAACTCGACGCTCCCGTCAAAGGCCGAGACCAACTCCGTGAGCTCCTCCTGGCCTTTTTCTTCGTAGACCCGAGCATAGACCTGGTCATAGAGCTCTTCGAACGCGCCGCCGCAGATGAACAGGAGCTTCTTCGTGTCGATCTCCATTTGCACGGGCTTGAAATCCCCGTCCACTAGAAGCCGAGTATCGAAGGTCACTTTCTCGTCCTCCATCAGCGTGAGGAGCGATTGCTGAACGTTGATCCCGGTCGGGTTGGATTTGCCGCCAACGACCGTCGAGACTTTGTCGACTTCGTCAATGCAGACCGTGGCGTGCTCGATGAGAAGCTTGACGCTCTCCGGCGTGGCTTGTTCGCCGAGAATCTGCACCGCCCGATCCTGGAGAGTTTGGAAGAGCTGCCTGCCAGTGAGGACGGTCCCTTCCTCGTTCGCGAGAGTATTGGCGTTCAACCGCGCCACAACGCGATGCTTCTGAAAGGATGGGTTCGCGAGATAGAGCTGCTCGACCGCGCGCATGACCGTCGTTTTACCGGTGCCAGAATTACCGATCATCAGCAAATTTCCGACGGCGTCCCCGCAGAGATGCTTGAAGATCGCGACCGAGACATAGCGGAGCGCGTCGTCCTGCCCGACCACACTCGCGCGCATGAACGTGTAGAGGTCAGTTGGCTTGAGGCTCATAAGTCTATGATAGCCTTTCAGCCTTTTTGAATTGGCTCTCGAGTTCGAGGAATCTATGGAGATGCGAAACGTCGCGACTTATCCGGAGCCGCTTCTCCGCCGCTTCACGACCGATTTCCTGCTCAGATTGGACGCTTCGTCCGAAGAGGCGGACATCATCGCCGATGGGCTAATGACGGCCTGCCTCTGGTGGCATCCTGGGCAGGGCCAGGGGCTGGAGAAGCTCGTGCGCTATCACCGTCGCGTGCGTAACGGTGGCATCGTTCCGGCGGCGACGATGGAGTGGGTGCGCGAGGGAACGAGCACAGCACTACTCGATGCCGGGAAGGGTTTCGGCTATGTTGCGGCGCATCGCGCAATGGCCCGTGCGATCGAAAAAGCCTCCGAGACCGGGCTCGCGATGGTCGGCGTGCGCAACAGCAACCACTTTGGCATCGCTGGCTATCACGCATTGTCCGCCGCTCGGAAAGGCTTGATCGGCTGGGCGATGACGAACGCTGGCGCAGAGATGGCGCCAACAGGCTCGGCGAAGGCCGTCCTGGGGACAAACCCCTGGGGTATCGCGATTCCGCGGCAAGGACATCCTCCTATCGTTCTCGACATGGCGCTCACGATGAGTGGCAAAGGCATGATGCGCTGGCTCGACCGCGAAGGACGCGAGATGCCGGAAACCTGGGCCTTGACCCCGGATGGCCGCCGGACAACGACCCCCGGTGAGGCGATGGCAGGCGCGCTCCTTCCGATAGGGGAGTACAAAGGCTACGGCCTGAGCCTGTGGACCGACGTGCTCGCCGGCGTCATGACGGGCGCTTTGTTCGGGACGGATGTGTTCCAAGACGATAGGCATTTCGACGTCGGTCACCAGCTCGTCGCGGTAGCACCCGAGGCTTTCCAGAGTCGTGAAGATTTCGACCGGCGCCTCGAAGAGCTCGTAACGCAAATAAAATCCGCCCCTCCCATCGACCCTGACCAACCGGTGATGCTTCCCGGCGAGCGAGAGCAGCACCGCCGTCGGGAGCGGCTAGAAACGGGAATCCCCGTGGACCTCACGACCGTCGAAAAGCTCCGCCCGCTAGCCTCCGAGCTAGGCGTCGATTTCTTCACCAACCCACCCTGACCCCCCTCCTCCTCTCGGTACGCTTTCCTCCGCGACTCCCGTACGTGGAGAGCCACGCACCTCCGTAGCAGACTCTTCGCCACACGCCACACTCCCTAGTTTTGTCCGTCTAGCAACGCCGTCCGTGCGTCCGCCGACCCCCTGCAAACTGAAACTCTCTGAGAATCATCGCCGCCGCGTGTCGATCACGTGCCTAGGCGACGTGGCATGAACGGCATGAAACATTCGCTACCGAACAACGGGCATCTCACAAACAAAAGCATGGCACGCAGTAACGGCAGGTCGGTGAGCCGGCGCCGTCGTTTGAGCTCTGTCTGGACGGAGTACGAAAGATGGGATCTTTAGATTCGATGGGCAGCTCGGCCCATAAGCTCCAGAAGCGTACACCCGTACGAATCCCAGATTTTTTCTCACGTCCTCTGTCCGAGAAGAGCTCGTGCTCGCGGCGGCGAACGCTTCGCGTTACTTCCCTTGAAGGCGGTGCCTCCCGAAGCTAGAATCTACCTGGAGAATGACTCTCACAGCTGGAACGAATCTGGGTTCGTACACCATCGTCGCTCCTCTTGGGGCTGGTGGTATGGGCGAGGTGTATCGTGCGCGGGATACGAAGCTTGGCAGGGAGGTGGCGATCAAAGTGTTCCCGCCGAGGTCACAGAAAGCGCCGAGCGGCTCGCGCGCTTTCGGCGTGAGGCGCAGGTTTTGGCGTCGTTGAATCACCCGCATATCGCTACGATTCACGGGCTCGAGGAAGCCGAGATCGGCCCGTTTCTCGTGCTCGAGCTCGTGGAAGGAGAAGACCTCGCGGCCCGCTTGAAGCGGGGGCCGATCCCTGTCGAGGAAGCTCGCGAGCTGGCGCGCCAGATAGCCGAGGCGCTCGAAGAAGCGCACGAGAAAGGCATCGTTCACCGTGATCTGAAGCCCGCCAACATCATGATCACTCCGGACGGAAATATAAAGGTTCTGGATTTCGGACTCGCCAAAGCGCTTGCCAAAGACGAGAGCCCGACCGCCGACCTTTCGCAGTCGCCGACGATGACGCGTGTATCCGCGGCGGGCGTCATTCTCGGAACGGCAGCTTACATGTCGCCCGAGCAGGCCAGCGCGAAAGCGGTCGACAAGAGAAGCGACATCTGGTCGTTCGGCATCGTGCTCTGGGAGATGCTCGTTGGGCGCCCGGTCTTCAACTAGCCTCTCAAGCATCCTCGCTCCCGCCTGACGACCTTGACACCGCCGTATTTTTCGCGTCTCATAGAAGTTAAGCCAAAACAAACCTCATCCGACCACAACCAACCGGTGTCTCGTACAGAGGCGGCGGCTCGCGTGGCTATGGAGTAAGCAATTGGTCGAGCTCAACCACAGTGAACGGACCATGCGGGCCAAGATCGTCTATTACGGTCCCGCCACTGGTGGCAAGACGACCAACTTGCAGGTGATTCATCGCCGCGCGAAACGCGAAAAAGGCTTCGATCTCTTTTCCATCGACACCGCCCAAAACCGCACGATTCTGTTCGATCTTCTCCCGATGAGCACTCCGGCGTTTCAAAACTATCAACTGCGTTTCCAGCTCATCGGCGTCCCGGGCCAGAAGCTCTATGCCGTGACGCGAAAAATGCTCTTGAAGAACGCGGATGCGGTCGTCTTCGTGGCGAACTCTGCGACGGACCGCTGGAACGAGTCCCTGGAGTCCTTCAAAGAGATGATTGGCTTTCTCGAGGGGCACGGACTCGACCCGGCGACCATCCCCACCGTCCTCCAATACAACAAGCAAGACCTGGGCGACATTGTTGATCTACAGGCGATGGAAGAGGCGATGAACCCTAGGCACGCGCCTTACTTTCTTGCCGTCGCCAACCAAGAAAAAGGAGTCCTCGAGACCTTTGCCGGCGCGTTGCGAGCGACCGTGTCCGACCTCGCTCGACGCTACGGAATGGGCAAAGAGCTCTCCCATGCGCAGAACATCGAAGAGTGGGCGGAACAGACGATGCTCTTCACCTTTGGTGTCTTGAAGTTCGACGACGACGGCGATTATGTATCCGCTGAGCCGACCAAGTCGGGCGCGTCCTCTTCGGCGCCAGAGCCTGCTGCCAAGGTGGTGAAGGTGCGCACGCCGTCCAAGAAGCCGGCGCCCGCGAAAGCGCAGACGGTAGAAACGCCCATCTCGTCTGAACCGGCGCGAACGAATCCGCCACCACTACAAGCGAATAGCGCCACCGAAGCGCAGCCGGCTCCCGCGGTCGCGACGGCAACGGCGGTCGATGACAACTTACTTTGGGCAACGGTCTCGGCAGCGGACGAAGTTCAAGACGCCTTTTCCGCGCAGGCCATGGTCGAAAGCTACGCCGAGGCTGCGGTGGGCTTGGCCGATCACATCAGTGATCTACGCGATCAAAAAGACTCGGTGTCTCGCCGCGCTGCCGACTTCGTCGTGGTATCCGATACGATGAAAACGCTCGCCTATGACGCCACCGCGGACGCTCACGGTCTCCTGGAACAGATGCTTCGCGATCTCGCGGCCAATTGGGAGGCGGCGCACGCAGCGCTCTACATCTCTAGACCGGACGGAACACTCGACCCCGTTATCCGGCACGCACTCGAGATCGATCCTTTCAAGAGCGCCATAGAGCCCAACGCGCCGTCGGAAGGCGTTGCCATTCTCGATGCCGGTGGTAGGGTCGTCCAGATGCGCGGCGAGGAGGGCTTGCTCGAAAAGCCCATCAAGCGCGTGGGGCTCGAATGTGTCGGCGCGGCAGCCTATCCGTTGTTCACGCCTATCCGCCGCGTCGGCCTTCTCACGTTGTGGTTCTTGCAAGGCGCGGCAGCGCTCAGCCTCGCTGAAGCGGAGCATTTGGACAAAGTTGCCTTCGAGCTCTCACTCGGGATGCACGTCGTAAGCGATGTGCGTGGGGCTTCTTGGAAGCTCTAGGTCTAGTTCGTTCCGAGCGTCATTAGTCAATAGTCGAACTGCAGTCGTATCTGCCAAATCCAGAAAGGGTCCAGACCTTGCCGCGTGGCTCGGATCCCGTTGAGCTGGAGTTTCGCGTTGTTGCTCGCATACGTATCCACGACAATCCCGGCGATGTGAGACTCTGGCCGCTCGAGAAAACGGACCGATTCCGTCACAGGCCGGTTCAAGAAGCTTACGCCGAGATGGAGCAGATCGAGGCTTTCTTGATCACGCCACGCATAGGCGAAGCGTCCGGAGAGGCCAAACCGATCAAAAGCACTGATCTCGAACTGAGTCTCGTTCTGAACGAGACCAACCGCCCACCATAAATGCGAGTCGAAGCTCTCGCGCTCTCCGTGGAACAAGAAACCTGTATAGGCCCTGTATGTGAAGCCCCTTGTCCCAATGGATGGTGGCCCAAGGGTCGGATGGCTCTTCTTGATCGTCGGGCTTGGCTCCCTCTTCTTGGCTGCTCGCGAAACCTGCCGGCGCCAGTGCGAAGAGCAGGAGCATGAAGACGCGCACGAGAAGAGAACCTCCCTCGCCGTCAGGCGAGCTCCCAAAGGCGCGCGCGGACGCCGCCCTCGTGAAGTCTCAAATGTGCGATGGCCACTGGGAGCTTGAACCGGTGAGGACCGGCGCTTCCCGGGTTCAGGTATAGGACGCCGTTTCTGCGCTCGAGCTTCGGCCGGTGCGAATGGCCGCTCACGACGACGTCGAGGCCGCGCTTCACTGGATCCACGCGAAGCTCCTTCAGGTCGTGCACCATGTGGATGCGCCAGCCGTCGACCTCGATGGTACGCGAGTGGGGGAGCCGCTTCGCCCAGGCGCCTCGGTCGTTATTTCCGCGGACTGCGTGGACCGGCGCGAGCGCTTCGAGCTCGCGCAGAATTTCGGCGCGGCAGATATCGCCGGCATGCAGGATGAGCTCACACCGGCGAAGGCGCGCAAGTACTTCCGGCCGAAGCTGGTTATGGGTGTCGGAGATGACCCCGATGAGCCTCGAGCACGCCACGTTACTGTCGCTCGAACTCCGCAAGACCTTCGACGTCGACACTGCTGACTTTCCCATTAGCCGCGATCCGAAAGCTGACCAGCGATTCACCCATAACCGGGTCGCGCCAGCGCGCGAGAAACGTGTCGAAGTGCCAATGTTCGAGGTCCGCGATCCAGTCGGAGTGACGGCGTAGAACGAGCGCATCGCCTTTGATGGAGAAGCTCAGCGCGCCGTACATGGTGTCCTCGTACTTGCCGGCATAGGCGTCGAGCGCCAGCGTCGGCGTCGTGTCCGCCACTCGAGATGCGTCTCGCTTCTGGCGCGTCTCGACCTGCTGCTTTTTCTGGCTCTCTCCGAGCTCTCGAAAGGCCGCGCGCCAATCGGTCTCACCCGACGCGCCGAGATAAGCGTCCACGATGTGAAACGTCACGGTGCTCTGCGCGAGCGAGCCGCTCGGAGACGTATTCGTGAGCACGACGATCCCGAGCTCTTCTTCGGGCAGTAGAAGGATTTGCGACAGCATGCCGTCGATCCCGCCCGTGTGGGTCGCGACGAGGCGTCCCCGATAGTCGCGAAGGCCCCAGCCGAGACCGTAAGTCGAAAAATGAGTCGATGGAAAGAGCTTCGTGTAGCTTGGTGGGAGTGGGTAAATGATGTTCGACTTCCAAACTTCGGAAACGACGTTCTCGCTTACGATGCGCGTCTCTTCGAAAGCGCCTTCACCGAGCATCGCGCGCATCCAATAGGTCATCTCCAAAGCGCTCGACAATATCGAGCCGGCGGGGCCGATGTTGTCGATGTTTCGATGCGGCACCACGACGACCTCGTCGTCGAGGATCGCGTGCGGGGTCGCGACGTTGTCCATTCCCTCGAGCTCTAGAACGCTCGTGCGGCTGCGGGTCATTCCTAGAGGTTGCAAAATGCGGTGCTTGATCCACGTGTCCCACGATTCGCCGGTGACCGCTTCGATAACCAGACCGGCCGTCAAGAACATGGTGTTTTGATAGCCTGCTTGCGATCGAAAGCTGGAATTCGGCTCCAGGTGGCGGATGCGCCGCACGATCTCCTCGCGGTCGAAATCGCTCGCGTACCAGTTGGAATCACCTCGGCGTCCGAGCCCGCTTCGATGGGAGAGGATGTCTCTCACCGTAATCTCGCGTGTGACGTAAGGCTCTTTGAGCCGAAACCAAGGAAGGTGATCGATGACCCGGTCGTCCCACGAAAGCTTCCCGTCGTCGACCAAAATCCCGAGCCCGGCGGCAGTGAACGCTTTCGTGTTCGAGCCGATCGCGAAGAGGGTGTGCTCGTCGACAGCGAGGCCGCTTCCGCGCTCACGATCCCCAAAGCCCTTGGCGTAAACGACGGCACCATCCTTCACCACCGAAATCGAGAGCCCCGCGACTCTCCACTCGGAGCGCACATCCTCGATATAAGCGTCGAGATCCTCAGGCAGGGATTGGGTAAAAACGGCGCCGGGGAGCGCAAGGCAGGCGGCGAGCGCCAAGGCCTGAATATCAGAGCGAGTCGACATAGGAACCTCCGGAGCAAGAGTTTAACCTGTCCGACGACCGATTCAAGTGTGGCAATCGGCTGTGCCAGCATCCCGTTATTATGAAGAAGCTCCTCGCGTGGTCCGCTTTCTTCTACTAGTCGAGATCGCGAGCGAGTCAACGATGGCTGACTTGGATGTCTACAAGAACATCCAAAAACGCCTCCACTTTCAAGACCATCGTCCAGGCCAACCCCCGGACACCGCACACAGTGCTTCCGAGCGCGAGGAGATCTTCGAAAAAGGCAAGGCCGTCGTGCTCATTAACTGCACCGCAGCACCGGGCGCAGACGCATGCGACGTTCAAGCTGTTTTTCAACGCGTTGATGCTGCCCCGCGTGCTCCCTTAGTCAGCTTCGTCGACGTAGTAGATCTCGCCGCGGCGTTCTTTCTCGCGATAGCTGCGGCGGATGACTCTGCCAGTCCTGAAATAGTCGGTGGCCATCGTTGCGATGCGCCAGAGCAGCTTGAGGTTGCGCCACGCGCGTGCGAAGAGCGAGAAGGACTGCGTGTTCTGCTCGTCGAGGGTTCGCATGCGTTGTCTCGTCCTGCATCATATCGCGAACGACTCCGTCTGTTGATATGCCAAATCTGAGCAGAGTCCGTATCAATCTGTGTCAACCTGTGTCATTTCTGTGTGGCGCCATTTGCAGATCGAGAGTGTCGGCGTGGCGTCGCAGGCCTTCGTCAGCGGGGTGAAGGCCCGGACGATTTTCCGTTGTGTAGTCATCGACCCCCATGTCTTCAACAAGTTCCGAGTACGAAAAATAGTTAAAAAGCTACGGTGGTTTCACCCCACCCTGTGTGGTGCACGACGTGTTTTCCAAGATTTCGCTGTATTTGCTTTGGCATCGTTCTTGCTTCTTAAAGAAGTAGCTCGTCCGGTTACATCCTAAATAATCTATCAAAGACGACTCGTCTGCCATCAAACGTGCGCCGGAAGTGTGTTCTCCGGAGGCGCGCGATGCGATGTGGAAGGAGCTCGTTATGACTACTGCCCGCCTTAAAACGCTGTTGCTGCTCACGACTTGCCTACATGCCGTGCCCTATGCTTGGGCCGACGAAAAGGACAAGAGCAAGCTACTGACACGCAGTATCTACGTGCCCCTCGAGCTCGAACTGTGTGAGCACCTGCACGACGCCGTGCTCTACCAAAACGAGCAGGTGGTCAGCACCCTTCCTTCGAAGCGTATCTTTCAGTTCACCTACTATCCAAATCTAGGCCGCATGGAGCCGGTTCGTACGGACGTGCGCGTGGTCGGGTTCCGCGAGAACGGCGAGGAATTTGTCGGGCGTCTTGCGATAACGCCGTGGGGCATTTTCACTGCGAACACGAAGGTCGAGCTCGATTTGAAAGCGCAACTGCGAAGGTTCCGCCACAAAATCGACGTCCGTTACCGGTTGCGTTCTCTCACGCTCCGCTGCAGCGATACCTGCGGACGGGAGCCCGCGCTCGTGGCGGCCGATGCCCGCGTGCCGGCGAGCCCCTGACCCGTTTTCGCCCGACCCGTCGATCCGATAGACTCCTGTTCGTCCTATGAGCGAACAGCTTTCGTAAGGAGATTATCGATGACCGACGTCAAGTCCCTTGTCAGGATTCCTCTAATCATTGCCGCGTAACACACGTCTTTTCATCGCGCCGACTTATTGGCTTGCCTGCGCGATGAACTGGGGCGCCGCTCGTTTCGCGCCCGACAACGGCGGCGTCGTCGGCCAAGGCGTGTCGTCGCTCGAAGGCTATCTGCTGATCCCGTTCCGCAATCTGGTCATCTGGACCCTCGCCGCCACCGTCATCGGCATGATCCTGGGCGGTATCACACTGGCCGTTCGCAAAAAGAGCGCCGCACCGCAAGCTACCTAGATTCCATTTTGCTAACTCTAACGGCCCCCCCGCTGTCGGCAGTCGTCGACATAGCCTCCGTCTGGGTAACCGAAGCCAGGTAGCCGTAGCACCAGTAGAACCTGGCGGGCCGCAAGGGCCCGCCAGGTTACAATGAGCCCAATGAGCACGCCGCCCCTTCCGCCCGCTCCGTCTCCCTATAGGCCACCGTCGTCCGGTGGCTCGCGTCCGCCCTCCGCGGGTCCGCGTCTGCCGTGGGAGGAGCGCGATCGGCTCGGCATCGCCCAGGCATTTGTCGATACGGTCAAGCTGCTCGTCAGCGATCCGTCGGATGGCTTCGCGCGCCTTCGCAAAGACGGCGACCTCACGAGCCCCATGCTCTTCGGAATCATCGTGTCCTGGATGGCTGTTCTACTGGGCCAGCTTTGGAACATGCTTCTCGCCAATACCATGCGCGGATTCTTCGAAGGCTTTGAACAGATCGAAGGCTTTGAAGGTTTCGGGCAAGCCTTTGGCCCTCCGGGAATCGTGCAGCTCATCGGATTGCTCGTCTTTTGGCCGATTCTGTATGTGATCGGCATTTTCATCGGATCGGCCGTCATGCATCTTTGCCTGCTTCTCGTCGGCGCGACCGAAAAGTCCGAGACCGGCTTCGAGGGAACTCTCAAAGTCTACGCTTATTCCAGCATCTCTTGGCTTGCGGTCGTGCTACCGTTCGTCGGTGGCCTCGTTATGTCGATTTGGAACCTGGTGCTCGCGGTCTTGGGCTTTGCCGCCGTGCACCGCACATCGCCGGGGCGCGCGTTCGTAGCGACGCTGATCCCGCTCGTCCTGTGCTGTTTGTGCGGGCTGGTTCTTTCGGTGTTCTTCGGCGCGGTGCTCTACCAGTTCATGCAGCAGTTCGGGAACATGCCGTGAGCCGTCAGGTAGCCTTTCTTTGGGGAGGTGTCGCCGCCGCGCTCGTGATTATCTCGCCCTGGGCGTCGGGTTTCACCGGCGAGCTCTGGGCCTGTACGTTCAAGAGCTGGACCGGCTACGCCTGCCCGACTTGCGGCACGACGCGGGCCGCCTTGCTCCTGGCCGATCTCGACGTCGCGAGCGCTCTCTCGCTCTATCCGTTGCCGGCGGTCGGGTGGATGCTGTTTCTCGGCGGCGGGCTCACGGCCGCGACCTTGACGCTCGCCGGCCACACCCTTCCCGCGGTCCCGACGAGGCTGACCTTGACAGGACGGGTCGCCGTCGTCTCGGCGATCTTCATGAACTGGGCTTATTCGATTGCTACGGGCGTGTAGCGCCTATTGCGACGAGGTGTCTGTCGGTGCGGATGAACAACGTGCCGCCGGAAATCGCGGGTGAAGCGAGTGTGCGCTCTTCGAGCCGGTTTCGTGAGACGAGCTTCGGCGGTGCGCCGGCTTCAAACACGAATGTCTCGCCGGACTCGTTGAGAAAATAGACCTTTCCGTCTCCCGCCACGGGCGATGCGGTAAAGGCTCCACCGAGCCGTTCCCGCCAGAGCGTCTCTCCGTTTCTTGCATCGACAACGCTAGCGATCCCGCGCTCGGTTGCCATGAAGATCTTTTCGTCGTAATAGAGCAATGACGAGATATAGGGCGCGCGCGTCGGGACGTGCCACTCGACATGGCTCGCATTCACATCGCCGCGTCCTCCGAGCCGGATGGCTGAGTACGGACCGCTCGAATAGCCGCGACTCGCGTAGAGGATCCCGTTCGCGTAGACGGGGACACCGATGGCGAGGGTGACGGGCTCACCGACATGCCACAAGAGCTCGCCGGTCTTCGGGTCATAGACCTCGATACGATGGCTCGAATTGACGACGAGCTCGTCGCCTTCGGGTCCGGGGACGACAAAAGGCGTCGAGTACGATCGGATGCCTTTGCCGCGGTCGACTTTCCAGAGCTCTTTACCGTTCGTCTTGTCGAGCGCGATCAGATAAGCGCCCGGCGGATGGTCGCAAAGCAAGATGAGCGTGTCGCGGTATAACATCGGTGAGCTGCCATGACCCCACAACACGTGGAAGGGAGCGTAGTCGCGGCCGATGTGGCGGGACCAAACGAGCTCACCCTTCAGAGTCAGCGCGACGAGTTGGCCGGTCCCGACCCAGGCATAGACGAGCTCGCCATCCGTGGTTGTGCTCGGGGTCGCGAAGTTGTGTTTGGGGTGGACGGAAGGCAAGCTGTCGCTCGGTTCGACGGCATCGAAGCGATGTTCCCAAACCAGGCTCCCATCTTCGTGAGCGAAAGCTTGCACCGCGAAAGTGATCCGATTGCTCTCCCGCGTGTAGTCTTTTGCCGTGACCGCTTCGTCGAACTCGGCACCGCGGCGGTCGATGGGGCCCATCCCGAGCTGCGAGGTCAAGAACACGAGGTCCTCCCAGATGATCGGGATTGAAGTTCCGAGCCCCGCGAGCGGCGCGCGCCAGCGGATGTTTTGCTCGGGTCCCCAAACTTCGGGCAAGTTCTTCTCGGGCGAGATCCCGTCACGGCTCGGGCCGCGCCATTGGGGCCAGTTTTCGGCGGCAGCCTGTCCCGCGAGCATCAGAGAGGCGAAGAGACACAACGGCTTCATGAAGAAATTCTACTCTGAATTTGAATATTGGGCCTCCTTGTGGCGTATTACAGGTAATGGACTCTCGCATTGTTCGGAATGTCGGGACGAGCTCATGGAGATGAAAGAACTGGAAGGAGTGACCGAAGCGATGAAAATGTTTCGACGCATCGGTGGGGCCTCGCTGCTCTCAGTGAACACGTGTGCATTGGCGTCACGGTCGGGAGCTCGTGATCAACTCGGCGCCGCAGCGACTCGTGGCCGATCACTCGCCAGAAGGACCGTCGAACGGCCTCTAGACGTCAGGCTTTCTTTTTGCTCGGGCGCGCGGCCGCTTTCTTCTTCTTGCTGCTGGTGGTCTTCTTCTTGGCCGCCGTGGGGTTCTTTTTCGTGGCTGCTTTTTTCGCCTTGGCGGGGTTGCCCTTCGCCTCGCGCCTCAGCTTCGCGACCTCTTTCTTCAAAGCGTCGACTTCGGCCTGTTGGGCAACGCCCGCTCGTTTGAGAGCGTTCGCGACTTGGCGGTCGAACGCCGCTTCCATGCTGTTGTAAGTCTCAGTAGCCTGCTTCTTGGCGGCGTCGACGGTATCCTTGACATCGCCCGAGGTCGGAATCAGGTCTTCGTACTTCTTTCCTTTCTTGACAAGCGTCTTGAAGAGCTTGTCGCCTTGCTTTCCCGCCTGCGCCAGTGCCCCGAGGCCCGCGAGCCAGACCTTGTTGGCGGAAGTCTTCAGTACGTGCAAAGCGTCGTCTTTTTTCTTGGCCATGAGAACAGTTTAGCGAGGATTGAGCGCGATGGCCACTTTTGCGCGACGGTTTCGTTTAGAATGACCGATGCCATGACTTGCGCCAGAGGCCTCTGTCTCGCAGCTTTGCTATCCGTTGCCACCGCTGTTTCGGCGCAGGAAGTGGAGCGCCGCGAGGCCCAGGCGGTCAAAATCACCGCAGTCGATGGCACTCCGGTCATTGACGGCGTCGTCGACGAAGATGCTTGGTTGGCCGCTCCGGTGCTCACAGATTTCGTTCAGGCCGAGCCTCTCGAAGGGGAGCCCGCGACCGAGAAGACCGAGGTCCGCATTCTTTACGATGACGCGTTCATCTATGTTGGGGTGATCTGCTACGACCGCGACCCGTCCGGCATCATCGTCACCGATAGCCGGCGTGATGCGGGCCTCAATGATATGGACTCGTTCCAAATGGTCTTCGATACTTATCGAGACCGCCAGAACGGGTTCGTTTTCGGCACCAATCCGGCCGGGATCGAGTATGACGGTCAGATCAGCAAGGAAGGCGGTGCAGGACAGACGTCCAGCCGGCAACGCACGCAGACGGGGTCCGGGAGTGGTTTCAATCTCAATTGGGACGCGAGCTTCACCGTACGCACGCATATCGGCGAGATGGGATGGATGGCCGAGTTTGCCATCCCGCTGCGGACGCTTCGCTACGGTTCAGGGAAGCCGCAGAGTTGGGGGCTAAACTTTCAGCGCAACATTCGACGAAAGCGCGAGCAAGTGTACTGGTCACCGGTCTCGCGCATCTTCAACCTCTACCGCCTATCCTCCGCGGGCGACTTGAACGGCCTCGAGCTCGCGACGCCGAGAAACTTCAAAGTGACCCCGTACGCTCTGTCTTCGGCCAACCGCGACTTCGCGACGAGCGCGTCCTCGGACTTCGATGCTCAGTTCGGCCTCGACGTGAAGTTTGGCGTCACCCCCGCGTTGAACCTTGACGTGACGGTCAATACCGACTTCGCTCAAGTCGAGGTGGACGATCAGCAGTTAAACCTCACGCGCTTCAACCTCTTCTTTCCCGAGAAGCGCGGCTTCTTCCTCGAGAACGCCGGCACCTTCGCGATGGGCACCGGAGATTTCAGGAGTCGCACGCTCGAGCTTTTCTTCAGCCGCCGTATCGGTATCGGGCCGTCCGGTGAGCTCGTCCCCATCAAAGCAGGCGCGAGGCTGAGCGGAAAGGCGGGGCACTACAACATCGGTCTGATGAACATGCAAACCGATGCGGTCGACGGCGTCACGCCCGCAAATAATTTCACCGTCGCGGCCGTCCGCCGCGAACTTTCGAGCCGCTCTAGCATCGGCGCGCTCTTCGTTAACCGGATGGGCACGGGCGATCTCGCGGGCGAGGACGACTGGAACCGTGCGTGGGGCGTAGACGGAACGCTCGGTATCGGTCAAACCTGGACCTTTCGCGGTATGGCGACACGCACGGAGACTCCAGGCGCTACCGGCAGGGAACATGCCGCCGATTTCTTCGGCGAGTTTCGCAAGCTCTGGGGACGGTGGTGGGTCGAGTACACCGAGGTCGGCGATGCGTTCAATCCAGAAGTCGGCTTTCTCGCGCGCAAGGACTACCGTACGATTCAGTCCAGCTATATCCAGAACATTCGGACGCCGTCGGTGGCCTGGCTCCGTGAGCTACGTCCTCACGCGACCTATCGGAGCTTCTGGGATTTCGAAGGCTTCAAGGAAACGGAGCAGCTCCATCTGGACTCGCATGTAGACTTCGAAAGCGGGGCGTTCTTCAGCCCGGCCGTCAATATTAATCGGGAGGGGCTCACGGAACCTTTCGAGATCGCGCCCGGCGTGATCATCCCGCTGGGGATCTACAAGTTTACAGAGGTCGCATGGCGGTGGAATACGGATGAAAGCGCTTGGCTCTCATACCGCGGAAGCCTAGACGCTGGCGGCTTCTTCTCGGGCGACCGCGTGTCGGTCGGGACGACGATTCAGATCCGCCGCGGCGCAAAGCTCAACACGAGCTTGACGTGGTCCTACAACGACATCAATCTGCCCGAAGGCGAGTTCGTCACGAACTTGGGACAATTCCGCGTCAATTACAGCTTCACGCCCTTCGTGAACTTGCAGTCTCTAATTCAGTACAACGACCAGAGCGACATCTGGTCCGTCAACCTGCGCTTCGGTTGGTTGAACACGGCGGGGACCGGACTCTTTGTCGTGTATAACGACACGGAAGGGTTGGGTGATTTTCGCATCGGCCCCCAGAGCCAAAGCTTCATCGTGAAGTACACGCACCAGTTCGATGTTCTGAACTGAGGCCCCGCTCGTCCTATCCCAGCGTCTCTACAAACGTCGGTGCCTGTCGGCGGTTCGTCGCGTGCTCGTAGCCGTAGGCAACTTTCAAGAGCGTCGGTTCGCTCCACCGGGCCCCGAAGAAAGAAATGCCGACCGGCAGACCGGACACGAATCCCATGGGAATCGAGATGTCCGGGTAGCCGGCGATGGCGGCCACTCCAGCACTAGAGCCTCCTTGCAGACGGTCACCCATGATGTGGTCGGTCAGCCAAGCTGGATCCCTGGTCGGCGCGACGATCGCATCGAGATTGTGCGCCGCCATGAGGGCATCGATGCCTTCGGTGCGGGCATGTCGCTGGATAGTGCTGAGGGCCTCGAGGTAGGCGGGGTCGGTGAGTGGCCCCGCCTCTTCGGATGCGATTAATCGCTCCTGGCCGAAGAACGGCATCTCGCGATCGCGGTTGGCGTCGTTGAATGCGATGAGTTCGGTGAGGCTCTTGACGGGCGCGTCCGGTCCGAGACTTTCGAAGTATTTATTAATGTTTGCTTTGAACTCGTAATTGAGCACCCGCGTCGGGAGCTCCGAGAACACGTTGGCGTTGTCCATGCTGGGAATGTTGGCTGGGTCGACCACCTCGGCCCCGGCTGCTTTCAGGTCTTCGACGGCCTGGTCGAACACGGCGAGGACGCGCTCGTCGAAGTCGGGAAAGTTGCGTGCGACGCCGATGCGCGCGCCTCTCAATCCGTCCTCGTCCAGAAACTGTGTGTAATCGGTGTGTGCGTTGCCCTCGCTCGCCGCGGTGGCCTTGTCGCGCGGATCGACACCGGTGATGGCGCCCAGGAGGACGGCTCCGTCCCTCAACGTTCGCGTCATCGGTCCCGCGGTGTCCTGGGAATGCGAGATAGGGATGATGCCGGCGCGGCTCCAAAGACCGACGGTCGGCTTGATGCCGACGAGGCCGTTGATCGAGGAAGGACACATGATGGACCCGCCGGTCTCGGTGCCGATAGTTAGCGCGACAAGATTGGCCGAGCCCGCCACGCCCGAGCCGGAGCTGGAACCACACGGATTTCTATTGAGCGCATAGGCGTTCCGGCATTGTCCGCCGCGTCCGCTCCAGCCACTGGAAGCTTTGAACCCACGCCAGTAAGCCCATTCGCTCATGTTGGCCTTGGCCAAGATGATGGCGCCCGCTTCACGGAGCTTCTGCGCTACGAAAGAGTCCTGCAGCGGGATCGAGCCCTCGAGCGCCAGAGAGCCCGCGGTCGTGGTCATCTGGTCGTGCGTATCGATGTTGTCTTTGATGGCGACGGGAATTCCGTGAAGGGGACCGCGCGGTCCGCTGGACTGGCGCTCCGCATCCAACTCGTCCGCGATCGAAAGTGCCTCGGGATTCGTCTCGATGATGGCCCGTAATTCCGGCCCCCGGCGGTTGAGCGCCTCGATACGCGCCAGATACATCTCAGTAATGGCGCGAGCCGTCCGCTGGCCCGACTCCATACCTTCTTGCAACTCGGCCACCGTAGCTTCATGGAGCTCGAACGGTTCGTTGCCGGTCTGTCGGGTCATCGCGGAGTCCTCCGGGGCATGAGCAGGGGCGCATCCGATCGGTCCGGTGAGAAGCGTTGCACTACCGAGTGCGGAGTAGCCTAGGAAATGTCTGCGATCCATTGCGTGGTCCTTCCTTTGAGTTTAGAGAACATACGGGCTCGGTCCTCCGTAGCCTAGCCGAGTTGTGGGTATCGTAATACCGGAACGTTCATTTGAAAACCGCGATTCCGCTGCGCGCTGAGACCAACTCGTCCCAGCGCGGCGGCCGCGCAAATTCCGGACGAGTTCAAGAACCTGCAGTTTCACCCGGAGGACATCACGAAGGGGGAGCTCATAAACGTCATGCGGAATTTTTCGTTCGCGCTTGGCGTGCGCTGCCAGTACTGTCACATCGGCGGCGACGGCGCGTCTTTTGAGGCCATCGAGTTCGACAAAGAAACGGCCCCAACAAAGAGAAGGCCCGCTTCATGTTGCGAATGACCAAGAACCTCAACGAAAACATCTTGACCGGCGCTCCCGACCGCGATCAACCGGCGCTCGAGATTTCGAGCTCTCATCGAGGGCGAGAGCCGCGTCGGCGAGTGACTGATAACGTACAGAGGAACGAATCCGGGATATGGCTAGCGGGCGATCTATCTGGGCAAGTAGGTCGGACCAAGCGGGCACAAGGGTTTAGTCGCGGCACGGGTCGACGACCACCACGTCGAAACGGGCGAAATCGCGATCCGACGTACACACGCTGGCTCCATTTTCGATAGCCAGTGCGGCCAACGCCGCATCGGTAACCAAGGGACCGGAGACTTGTGCGTCCAGCAACAAGTTACTGAAGATCTCCCAGTAGTGTTCCCCGGGCGCCACCACTCGGACGGGGGATGTCTCGAACCAAGAGGACGCGATGGCCTCCGCTTCCTTCATCGCCAGTGGCTTTTCGAACGCGCGAGGGTTCGTGCTGATGCGAAGGAACGCCCAGACCGTGAGCCATGGCAGACCCACTGGGGACGGTGATGAGAACTCGTCTTCGATCCATCGACGGCAAGCTTCGTGGAACTCGGATCGAGGATTGTAGGCGTGAAGAAGTATGTTGGCGTCAACAACGATCACCGGTTCGTCGACCCCTCGATTTGCTCCAAGAGCTCACCGATATTGTCGAGGCTGAGTCCTGGACGAAGTTCTCCCATGTCCCTCGCGTGGACTCGAAAGGGAGGGCGTTTACGATCGCTCTTCTTTGCGTGGAAACCCAGCCGCAGATATTCGTTCACGATCTCCTTGAGCGACCGACCGCTTCGTTTGGATTCCGCCTTGAGTTTCGCAGCAACATCGTCCTCTAGCGTCAACGTTGTTCTCATGCACTGACGCTATCATTTTAGCATCATGATGTCAATATAGACACACGCTGATGGCAAAACAGCGGCATCAAGGAGTGAAATGGAAAAGTCAAGAGGCGGGTCCGGTCGTCGGTGTAGCCGTAGTCGCGGATGAGATAGCGAGCGCAGGGAAGAACCGAGGCCAGACGCGCGCTAATCGAAAACGAATCGCACCTTCGAGCTCTCGTCGAGAACGAGAGCCGCATCGAACTTCTTCCCGGTCCTCTTGCTCTTGAAGCCCTTGAGCTTCCTTGTCTTCTTGCGTGCGAGAAGCTGCTCGGCTTGCGTCAATGAGATCGTCTTGCCGGCGATCTTTTTCCAAATCGTGAAAGAGCATCCTTCTCTCCATCGGTTGCAGCCGTAGGCCTTTGGCGTTTCGCGAACGATCCCTTTCTTGCATAGCGGGCACGTAGAAAGTCCGGCCTCTTGCTGCGCCCCGGCAAGGCCGGCAAGGGGAGCAGCCGCAAACACTCTCGGAAGAAGAGCCTTCAGGTGACGGACGATATCGGCCTCGAAGGTCTCGGCGGCGAGCTTTCCGTCCTCGATGTCCTTCAAGCGCTGCTCCCACTGGGCTGTGAGGGCTGGGTCGCGGAGCTCCTCTTCGACCTGGGCGATGAGGTCGATGCCTTTGCCCGTCGGTAGGATCTCCTTCTTGCTTCGCTCGATATAGCCGGTTTTGAGAAGCCGCTCGATGATGGCGGCGCGAGTAGCCGGAGTGCCGAGCCCGCAGCGCTTCATGGTTGCTGCGAGGTCTTCGTCATCGATGGAGGCGCCCGCTTTTTTCATCGCGTCGAGAAGGGAAGCGTCGGTGTGCGGCTTGGGTGGCTTCGTCACACGGGTCTCGAGGGACTGCGAACGCTTCTTACAGCTCTCGCCCTTCTCGAGGGGCGGAAGTTTCTGGGCCTTCTCGTCGTCCCGCTTCGCGGAATGAACCGTCGTCCACCCAGGCTCCTTCACGACGGAGCCTGTCGCTCGGAACGTGTGTGGGCCGATGGCGAAGAGGACCGTGGTCTCGCCCTTTACGAGCGGCGGCAGAAAGATGGCGAGAAAACGGGCGACGACCAAGCGGTAGATCTTTTGCTCCTTGTCCGAGAGATGGAGTCCTCGTGGGTTTCGCGGTGTGGGGATGATGGCGTGGTGGTCCGTGAGCTTGGTGTCATCGACGTAGCTCTTCGGAAGCTTCAAAGTGGGGAAACGCGTTTGGGCGAGAGCGGCGGCCTTGGGGAAGGACTCCCGGGCGGCGTCGATGACCGCTGGCAGGCCAGCAACGATGTCGCGGGAGAGGTGCCTGGATTCCGTCCTCGGATAGGAGAGGAGCTTGTGCTTCTCGTAGAGTGACTGCGCGATCTGAAGCGTCGCGGTCGCGGTATAGCCGAAGCGCTTGTTGGCTTCTTTCTGAAGCGTGAGAAGGTCGAAGAGAGCCGGAGCGGGGGTCCTCGTGTCCTTCGTTTCGACGCGCGTGACCCTGGCGAGCGGCACGCCGGCGATGTCCTCGAAGACGCGCACGGCAAGAGTCTTTTCATCGATGCGGGTCTTCTTGTTCTTCCCGACATATTTCGCGGTAAAGCCGGGCTCGAGGACGGCGAGGACTTCGTAGTACGTCTCGGGTACGAAGTTTCGGATCTCGTGGTGGCGGTTGACGAGAAGCGCAAGCGTCGGTGTCTGGACGCGCCCGACGGTGCAAAGCTGGCGGTTGTGAACGGTATAGGCCCGCGTGAAGTTCAAGCCCATGAGCCAGTCCGCATGCGCGCGGGACCTCGCCGCTGCGGCCAGCGCGTCGAACGCTTTCGACGGCTCGAGGGAGCGAAAGCCTTCGCGGATGGCCTCATCTGTTAGGGAGCGGATCCAGAGTCTCTTCACGGGCTTTCTCGAGCCCGAGCGTTGATAGATGAGCCGAAAGATGTGCTCGCCTTCGCGTCCGGCGTCGGTCGCGGCGATGATCTCCGTGGTCTCTGAAGCGGTGAACAGTTTCTTGATGATGGCGAACTGTTCCTTTCCGTTTTGCGTGACCTCGTACTTCCATCGCGGAGGCACCATCGGAAGCTGTTCTTTTCTCCAGGGCTTTGCCCAAGCTGGGTTCATCGCGGCAGGCTCGGCGATCGCCACGAGGTGGCCGAAGGCCCACGTGACGGCATAGCCGTTTCCGGTCAGATGGCCGTTGGCCCTCGTGCGGCAGCCGAGCACACGGGCAATATCCCGAGCGACGGAGGGTTTTTCGGCAAGGACGACTTTCATGACGTCACCGCGGTTTCGTGAGAGAAGACAGGAGTCGGTCGGTACACGAGAGCCGCTTCGGTCGAGTGGACGCCGAGCACCTCTTTGATCTGATCCACGTGCTTCTGATAGATGCTTTCGAAGGCATAGCCTGCCCTATATCTGGCCAAAACACGCATACGAATACGACTTTTGGCCACTTTTAGCAAATTATAAGTGGCCAAAGGTGCTCTTGAAGGACAGAAACACCACGTTTGGTCGCTTGCCGGCGAGTGGAGAAGACACGAGATGCTGATGGCCGATCTCGTGCCGCTAGGCGAGTCGAAGCGCTTGTTCGTGGCGCGCCACGCCTTATCGAGACTGCCGCCCGGTATGACCTGGGACGACCTAGCCGCGAAACCTTGGATGCGCTATCTTGCCGTCTCGTTTGTGATGGGCGTGCGTCCACTGCAGTGAGACCCACCGAGGCGACGGTGCAAGCTCGCGGCATGGGACGGATATAATGGCGTCAGGAGGAGACCGATGGACGACCTGAGCTCCGAGTGGCAGCGCAAGGGCGCGACACTCAGCGACAAGACGGCGCGCAAAGAGTACGGCCTCACGCAGGACGAGATCGGGCAGGCCATCGAGGCGGGGAAGCTTCAATATCGCTGGAACTCGATCCACGGGAATCCCTTTCTCCGATTGATTCGAAGTGAGGTCGAAGCGGTGGTCACGAAGAAACACGGGGGTGATTACCTGAAAAACCAGCAAACGAAGACGGAGCTTGCCAGCATCAAGCGGGAGTTGAGGCGGTTGAAGACGCAGAGCACTGCTCTGGAAGAGCGTAAGTCAACGCTGCTCGCCGACCTCGGGAAGTGAGCGTGATACTTTGTCGTGCATTCGACCGCGGAGTTTTTCTGAGCCCGGGAACTTTCCGAGTTACCGGCCGTCGTCCAGCTCGTCGACGACTTCGACCCGCAGGTTTCGGAAGAGCCGAAACAGGTCTCGAAACCCTCCTATCGTGATCCATATGAGAAACAGCGCCCCGAGGCCGAACATCACGTAGAGATAGATCGGCCAGAACGATATCCAGCTTTCCACCGGGATGTCGTAGCGCCAGTTGTAAGCGCCGATCGCGAGATGCAGCAGCAGAAAGAGTCCGACGAGCACGTAAATCGCTGGGATGAGGACGCGATCGCCCCTGCGAACTTCGGGTCCGAGGCGCCACGGGCGCCGCTTCGTTCCCGGGGCCCGGTGCAGTAACGCGTCGAGGTCGAAGCCAGGGTCCTTCCCTAGGAGCGAGACCACGACGTAGAGAACGATACACACGACGCTCACCCAGAAAGCCATGATGCGTCCGTCCAGAAAGGACGGGTCGAGGCTTCGATAGACGAACCCGACGATCGAAAGGCCTAGGCCCACGATCATCGTCACCCACGCCGCCGTTCTCGTGCCGCGTCTCCAGTAAAGCGCGCCGAGGAGCACGACGCCGGCAGCGCCCGTGTAGAGCGAAGCGCTGATGTCCATGAACATGAAGATGTTGTCCACCTGAATGAACATGAGGCTGAATGCGATGATGAAAGCCGCGACGAAGAGCACCAAAATCCGCAACCACCTCAAATGCTGCTCCGGCGAAAGCGGCTTGCCGCGTAGAGGAATAATTACGTCCTGGATGAGGAGGCTACCCCAAGACAATAGATAGGTATCGTGGGTGGTGATGAACGAGAACAGAACCACCCCGGCAAAAGCACCCAAGAGCCCAGCTGGAAGGATCTGCGCCACGGCGGCGGGCGTGAGCATCTGGCTCTGCACTTGTTCGTTCGCGATGTTCCCGATAGCAGTCGTCACCATCGCGGCCTCGCTTGCGAAGTCGGGATGATGCATCAGCACGAAAGCGGCCAACGGAAGGAGAAACAGCCCGAGCCCCATCATCGCGAGATTGCGCACGTGCAGCATCACCCGCATCATGCGACCTTCATGCGCGTCGCGCGCCGAGCTCACGAGCATCGAGTTCGGGGACCAGGAGAGCACGCTATAGATCATCCAGTAGTAAACGAAGATGAAAAAGAACTTCTGATCGAACTCGCTGACACCTTCCGCGTGGAAAGGGTTCAACAGAGCCTCTCCGTTGGGCGCACTCTGATAGGCGTCGGCAAACTGTTCCCACGTGAACATGCGAAAGACGACAACAGCGATGCCGACGAGCATCGCGTTCACGAACAGGCTTTGAAGAAAATCCGTCACCATGAGAGCGACCTGTCCTCCCCACAAACAGAGCAGGACCGCAGCTCCAACGAAGATGAGCATCACGAGAAGCGTCGTCGGCAATTCCACCGACCCCAGCGGAAGCACTTCCGGAAGCCCGCAGTAATAGACGAAAAAGCCCGCACCTACGGCGGGGAAAATGCCCATGTTCACGACGCCGGCTAGATAAGCGATGGCGCCAAAAAAGATGCGCGCCCGCTCTCCATAGCGCATGCCGACGAGCTGTCCCAGCGTCATCGCGCGCGTCTCACGGAAGCGGTAGATGCCCCAGCCCGTCAGCGCCACGAGGATTCCGGCCATCGGCGTCAGCAAGTACCACCACTGTCCGGCGAACCCGGCTTTGTAGTTCATTTGCCAGTAGGCCAGGATCGTGACCGCGCCCATAGCCTGCATCGAGTCCGACCCCAGTCCCAGATAGCGGCCGACGCTGCGTCCGGCCACGAGGAAATCGGCCACGCCTTTGATGTATTTGCGCGAGAGCCAGGCCGCAGCGAGCGGAAGCGCGAAGAGGGCCGCGAGGATCGCCCAGTCGATCGGCTGCAGGTTCATTCTTGACGGGCGCCTTTGGGTCGGCTTGATTGCTTAGGCGTCATGACCATCATTATGGATAGCCATTGTCACCTCGGAGCGGGTATTGGCAAAAGTGTCGCCGTCGCTGTCCTTTCGTCAGTGAGTGGATTTGGCGCGGGAAATAGTACGAGGATTTTTCGGGGCCACGTTCCAACAGCGGTCGCGACGTTTTCGCTGAGTGATTGGCCGTCGAGGAAGAGGCGCCTGTCCAGCGTGCTCGAGTGGGGCATGGTGAGGAGTTACCGTCAATCGCAGCGACTCGGAATTTACTACTTCTATTCGTCTTCTAGATAAATTCCGGTAGGCCCAAGTTCCTCGGGGAGCTCGAACGCCTTGGCCACCTCCATCAATGCGGACACCACATCCGGTTCAGCATCGGCGAGATTGGTTTTCTCGCCGATGTCGACCGACAAGTCGTAGAGCTCGACGCCGTCCGTGCCACGGTCGTCAACGTATCCGTAAAACTTCTCGAGATTTGGCAAGCGCAGCTTCCATTTACCGCTCCGAACGGCTTGTAACTCGTTCTGGACGAAGTAGTGGTAATGGTCGCGGGCGCCGGTCTCGCTTCTTCCCAGCAGTAGCTCTGTTTGATCCACACCGTCGATCACGCGGTCATCGGGCGTTTCGTACCCGGTCAGCGTGGCCAGGGTCGGCATGAAGTCGATCGAAGCGAAGATGGCGTCGCTCACCCGGCCCGCGGGCACGTGCCCCGGCCAGCGCACGATGGCTGGAACCCGAATACCGCCCTCGTAGGTCGAGCCTTTGCCCGAGCGAAGAGGGCCCGACGACCCCCAGGCCACGGCGCCATTGTGATTTTCTCGCAATCGCTCCTGCATGTTGTTCCACGCGCCGTTGTCGGACGCGAAGATCACGATCGTGTTGTCGCGCAAACCGAGCTCGTCGATGGCATCGAGCAGGCGGCCCGTGTGGTAGTCCAGCTCCTGGATCGTATCGTCGTAGAGGCTACTTCCGGATTTGCCTTTGAACTCGGGCGAGGCATCAATGATGGAATGCACCATCGTGTGTGCAAGGTACAGCAGGAACGGACGGTCTTTGTTTTGTTCGACGAAGTCGATGGCCTTGTCCGTGTAGATTCGCGTGAGGCTCGCCATGTCGTCGGTCTCGCCGTCCGCCGCATTGTTGTGGTAGAAGGCGACCGTTCCGTTGTCGTTGGCGCCCAGTGGGCCCCAGTAATAGTCGAACCCCTGAGCGTTCGGCATTCGGTCAAGGACCGCCGCCCGGTTCGAGACATCCCACTTGCCGACAGCGCCGGTGGCGTAGCCGACGGTCTTGAGTTGTTCCGCTATCGTGACCTCACTGGCCGGCATGTTCCAGCCCCAGCTGCGTATCGGATGTCGACCCGTCAGAAGAGCCGAGCGCGACGGCCCGCACACCACCTGGACATAGAAACTGGTAAAGCGCGTGCCCTCGTTGGCCAGCTGGTCCAGCCGCGGCGACTGGATTGTTTCCGACCCGAAAGAGCCGAGGTCGCCGTACCCTTGGTCATCGGTGAAGATGATGACGATGTTAGGGGGGCGTTCCTCCGAGGCCTCGGAATCCTCCGGTGGTGCTGTTGTCGTACATGACAGCAGGGCTGCGGTGAGCGTGAGGTGAATCGCAAGGTGACGGTGGCGTCGCATGCAGGTGAGGTAGGGAATTGTCATCGTTCTATCCTTTTTTGAAGGCACGTCTTGACGGGAGCCTTCAGGTCGGCTTAACTGCTCGGGCGTCATGACCATTATCGACAGCCATTGTCACATCGGAGAGGGTGTTCGCAAAAGTGTCACCGCGGACGAGCTCTTGCGGGAGATGGATGTCGCGGGGGTCGACCGCGCTGTCCTTTGCAGTGTGGACCAGTTCATCGCCGTCGAGAACCGAGCGGGAAATAACGACGTGCTCCGCGCGGTGCAGGCCCATCCCGATCGCTTTTCCGGTCTCGCCGCCGTCAACCCGTGGTTTCAGGAGAAGGCGGTGGAGGAGCTCGAGCGCAGCCTCGACGCGGGGCTTTGTGGTCTGAAGCTCAACAGCCACTTGCAGGGGTTTGTTCTCAGCGATCCGATCGTGCACCCGCTCGTGGCCACTTGCGGCGAGCGTAGCGTCCCGCTCTAGGCTCACACGGGCACGCCGATCACCGCCGAGCCCTTTCAGCTCGCCGAGCTCGCGCGTACCTTTCCCGAAGTTACGATGGTTATGGGGCATATGGGCTATACCGACTTTTGGTACGATGCCGTGCCCGCGGCCCTTCAAGCGGACAACATCTATCTCGAGACCTCGCTCATCGACATCATGAACATTAGTAAGGCGATCGAACGTGTCGGCGCCCACCGCATCCTGTTCGGGTCGGACTATCCGGAGAGCGACCTGTCTTTGGAGCTCGAAAAAATGGCGATGATCGAGATGAGCGACGAGGCGCGCGCGAAAATTCTGGGCGAGAACGCGCGCGAGCTGTGGCACTGGCAATGACCATCGTCGACGCGCACGCGCACATCATGCTCGAGCCCTATGCGTCGTTGTCACCGATCGAGCCTGAGGAGGTCATGGACGGGTTCGCGCGCTACGGTGTCGAGCAGGCGTGGTTCTCTTCGGGAGATGCTCTCGTTTTGAACCAGACGGACTACCATCGACGCGCCAACGATCGCATGGCGGAGTTTCAAGAGCGGTTCGGAAAGCGTTTCTTGGGACTCACGACGGTGAATCCTCGGAGCGGGGAGGAAGCCGCGCGCGAGCTCGAGCGGGCCGTGAGCGAGCTCGGCTTGCGCGGATTGAAGCTTCATGGCTGGCTTCAGCCGGTGTCTTGCACCGACCCCTGTCTCGAGCCGCTCTTCGAGACCGCCCAGCGACACCGGCTTCCTGTGCTCTTTCACGATGGAACGCCGCCGTTTACGAGCTCGCTCCAAATCGGATGGTTGGCGGAGCGCTATCCCGGATGCACGATGATTTTGGGGCATGGCGGGCTCAAGGATTTGGCGGTGACGGCTGCCCAGACGGCGCGCCGCTACGAGAACGTGTATCTACAAACTTGCGCAACCACTTTGTTGTCGCTGCGGCGGGCTCTCGACGTCGTTGGTCCGGACAAGATACTCTTCGGCTCCGATGGCGGGTTCGCGAATCTGCGTTGGATCGACTACAACATTCGCAAGATAAAGAAATGGAATCTTCCGTCGGAGGTCGAGCAGAAGATACTCGGAGGAAACGCAGCGAGGCTGATGCATGACTGAACCGGATATCGAGGCCTGCCGCGCTTGCACGAAGCGGGTCACGGATTGGTTCGTCTCGACGCTCGAGCCGGATGGGACCATTCGGGACGAGCTCGACCTTATTGCTTACTACCACGCTCCGAACCTTTTGGCGGTAACGGACCGCTCCGTCGAAGCCCAGCGGATGGCGAATTGGCTCGCGAAAAACGCATTGGCTGACGACGGGGACTTTCGCTATCAGAACGCGAAAGGCGGCATCATTCAGCCTTCGATGCAGTGGAACTACATCAACGGCTGGCTCGTTTGGGGCCTCGGACGTCTCGGGCGCTTTGATCTAACCGAGCGGGCGGCGGGTTTCTCGAGCGTTTCCAGGACGAAGCGACGGGCGGGTTTCTCACGGCGGCCGATCCGGAATCCGGCTTTCGTCCTGTGCCGGACGCCGTCGACATGGGCTCTACTTGTGCGGGAGCGCTCGGCATGATTTATTCGGGGCGATGGACCGCGGCTCTTCGAGCGGGAGAGTTTCTGCTTCGTACGCTTGAAGAGCAAGGCCGCGCGGAGGCGTTTCACTGTCGCTTCCGCTCGGACGGATCCGCCATCACCGAATTTCCCGACGAGCAAGCCTACGTCAGCATCGTGCGCTTCGAAGAGCCGAAGCAAGCGTATTGGTATTTCGGATTCGCAGCGCGCATTCTCGCTCTCCTTCACCGCGCGACGGGCAGGCGGGATTTCCTGGATGGCGCGTTCGGCTATATCGACGTATTCGACCGGTGTCACGAGGATCGGTGGGAGCACTGGGCCAACGACAAGATCGCGTGGGCGTCGGCCGCGCTCTATCAAGCGACGGGGGAGTCCGTCCATCGCGAGCGCGTGGGACGATGTTTCAATCCCATCGTGCAGGCGCAACGGGACGACGCTGTTTGGCATTGGAGACATTTTTTCCGAGCTACGACGATCAACCTCGAGGGATAACCATCGAGCTCGCGCTCGAGTTTGCGTTTCTACTGCACGAGATCGTTGCGGAGATCGAGTTGCGGTGAAAAAAATCGGGTCTTCGGCAAAATTTGTGGGTAGAAACCGTTTGCGATCGCCCGTTCATCAGACCTGGCGCTCGCGGACGTTGCGAGCACGTATGGCCCATGGAGGCTGCCAGCGATCGTGGAAAACGCTAGAGCGCGTCCGGGAGCGGCGGCGGGTTGTGAGCTGATTCCACGGGGCGTCACGGGGACCGGGATTTGCCCCTTTCACGAATTTTCTGCCGGACGAATACAAACACTGGTAGCCATCACGTTCGTGAACCCGCGCGGAAACCTCCGAAGCGACGTAGCGACTCTCGGCGTGCTCGTCTTTTTCGCCATCTCGTTCAGAACGAGATGGCTTAGAGGCTTTCTCCTGCCTCTTCCTCCGCCGCTCGAGCTTCTTTTTCGGGTCCTTTTTGTCGAGCGCGATGTCGAGCGCTTTTTCCAAGATCTCGGCCATGTTCTTTTGAGCGTTCGCAACGCCCACGACCTCGGCCAGCCGCTCGAACTTGTCTTTGAAATCCCGTGTCGCCGAGAAGCGAAAGTTGTACACCTCCGGAGTTGCGGGCTGCAGGATGGGTGGAGAGCTCTTCGGCGGCTCCACGGGCGGAGGGGTTGATGGCGGCGATGGCGGGGGCGTCGAAGTGGTTTGACTGGACTCCGCTTGCACCGGTCGCTTGCGGACGAACGTCGGCTCACCCAGTACTATGCTTGGTTCTTGGCGACGTGGGCAAAACGGATGAGCTGGACAGAGGTTGCCCGCTCCTTCCATACCAGCTGGGAAAACGCGTTCCGCTCAGTCGAGATGGCCGTTGCGTGGGGCCGCGAATATATGGATCTCGACGACATCAAGGCCATTGGCATCGACGAAATCCTATGGCACAAAGGCCACCAATACCTTACGGTGGTCTATCAGATTGACGAGCACCGCAAGCGGCTTTTGTGGTTGGGCGACGAGCGTCGAGTTAAAACCCTGCTAAAGTTCTTTCGCTGGTTCCGTAAGCAACGAAGTGGCGCGCTTGAGTTCATTTGCTCTGATATGTGGCGGCCTTACCTGAAGGTCATCGTCACCTGAAAGCCGCTCCCACTCCGGCTCGTTCTGCACCACGGCGGCGAGTGTATCGGTGACCGTCTCGCCCTCGAAGACCTTCTTACCCGTGAGCGCTTCGTAGAGGCAGCATCCGAACGCCCACACGTCCGCCCGACGGTCGACGCTCTTTCCGCGCGCGTGTTCCGGGCTCATATACGAAGCCGTCCCCATGATGACGCCGAGAGCCGTGCCTTTCGTCAATGTCGGCGATTGAGACGCGTCTGAAACCAACTCCTTTTCCGGAACGAGCGCCTTCGCCAAACCGAAGTCGAGGACCTTGACCCGCCCCTCCGGCGTAATCATGATGTTGGCCGGCTTGAGGTCTCGATGGACAATGCCTTTTTCGTGCGCAGCCTCGAGGGCCTCAGCGATTTGACGAAAGATCTCGATCGTCTCGTCCAGAGGCATCGGCCCGCCGGTGGCGATGCGATCGGCCAGCGTCTCGCCCTCGACGAGCTCCATGACGAGAAACACTTGCTGGTCGACTTTCTCGAACCCGTGCAGCGTTGCGATTCCCGGATGATTTAGCTTAGCGACGCCAGGAGCTTTGCTTCCCGCTCGAACCTAGCGAGGCGCTCGGGGTCGCGCGAGAGCTCCTCGGGCAGAACTTTGATCGCCACGTCACGGTCGAGCTTTGTATCGCGCGCGCGATAGACGGCTCCCATACCTCCGGCACCGATCGGTTCGACGATGTCGTAGTGGGCTAGCTTCGTACCTGGCTCGAGGCTCATCACTCCCGTTTCGGGAGCATTTTATAGCATCAACCGTCCGGCGGAGCGCGATCTGCGTTCCCGGCCGTCGACTCATCGACGCTGGCCTCAGCGAACACGTGTTCGCTGGCGCGGCGCCTCCGTGATCGTCGCTCGCGCTCGAATTCTAGCTTCTGCGCTCCCCACGCATCGATGACATCTCCGTAGTCTCTCGTCCTCTCCGCTGGAGGTGGGCTCGGCGGGCCATCGAAGATCGCGGCCACCGTTTCGTCGCGCCAATCTTCCGAGCCGTCGTCGTCTTCCGGGAGCTCCAAAGGTTCGGCGATCGGAGCTTGCTCGACTTCGGGTGCCGGCTTCTCCGTCACGAGCTTCGGCCGCTCGAACTTCAGATCGACGCCCACCCTTCCGGTCACCGAACACGTCCCCTTATGGATCAGCTCCGTCTCGAGTGTTGCTACGCGCACGATCTCTCTCGCTTTCGTCCAGGGGAGCTCGCCAGCATCGAATGCTGCCGCAATGACAAGAAGCTTCTCTAATAATTGCGCTCGTCGAGATGATGACGATGGGCGGCCTCCACGAGCCGCGATTCGATTTCGTCGAGAGAAAGGCCGGACTCGAGCCCGGTATCGGACGTCAGAACGCGCATAAAAATCCTCCTAATTGAATTTTGGGAGGAGAACGTCCTTGTAAGTGAAGTGTCGGGGAGGAGCGTTTTCCTGGTGGAAGTATAGTGTAAATATAAATGAACGTAAGGGAAAATCGCTTGTTTGCAGTTACTTACAGAAAATCTATCGCGCCGACACGTTCGCGGCTTCGAGGAGAGCTTTCGCGTAGCGAATGGGTATGGCGTAGGCGATCCCGCTCGGCTCGTTGAGGATGCGCTCCTTCGTCGTCTTCACGAAGACGCTGTTGACGATCCCGTAGACCACCCCCGTTTCGGGGTCGTAGAGCGGACTTCCGCTATTGCCCGGATACGCGATCGCGTCGAGCTGGAACACGATGTAGGTCTTACGCAGTCGGCTGATGGTCGCGTTGTCGAGCGCTCGTCCGCTTGGCATGGGCTGCACGATAGGCGTGATGGAGGCAACGATAGCTTGGTGAGTGGCGGGGTAAAGGCCGAGGATCGAGCCGATGGGAAAGCCCGTAAAAGCCATGCTCTGGCCTTCCTCGACTTTGGCGTCGTCGCCCAGCGTGAGAGGGGGAAGCGTCTCGCTCGTGAGCTTCAACAGAACGATGTCGTGCTCCGAATCTTCAGAGACTTTGACGACATGGTGATAGCTCACGTTGTCACCCTCTCGGTGGAACGCGACGATGAAATCCTCCGCAGGGCGCCCGTGGCGATCGCTCTCATCTTCGACGGCGGCGCGGTACACATGCGCGTTCGCCATCACATGTTGTCCATCGCCGACGACGAAACCCGAGCCGAGCAGTTGGGCTTGTGGCTGACGGGTGGGATACAAAGTACCGATGCCGACGATGCTCGGCTTGACGGCTTTGACCGTTTTCGGGAGCCCACGCGAGCTTTGCCCCTGAGCCGATCCCGCGCCCAAGCCGAGGGCGGCGACGAGGGCGAACAACAAGGTCACGACGTCAGCAAGCCGCGCATGTAAGCGAAAGACTTCTTCATCCCTGGAAGGGGCGCGTCCGCGTCGATCTCATATTCCAAGTTGACGTAGCCCGCATAGCCTATCTCGTCGAGCTGGCCAAAAATAGCTCCCACCGGCATCGCTCCCTCTCCAACGATGCACTGGCTCTCTTTGACGTCGAGTTGACGCAGATCCTTCATGTGCAGGTCGAGCACGCGGTCGCCGCCTTGAGCAATGGCTTCGACAACGTCGATCCCGGTGCGGGCCGTGTGCCCAACATCCACACAAAGGCCGACGCGCGGGTCCATGTTGTGGATATGCGGCAGGATGTCCTGGGGTCCGGGAAAGTGCGCGTCTTCGGGACCATGATTATGTACGGCTACCTGGATGTCGTACTCCTTCACGAAGCGCTCGATGCGCGGGAGCGTCTTCGCGGTGGCGCCCACGACCATGAGCGGCATGCCGCAGTCTCGGGCGTAGTCGAAGTGGAAGCGGATATGGTCGTCGTCTTCTTTATCCAGGTAAATCGTCCCGCCGCCCACGATCGTCAGACCGGCCTTCTCGAACTCTGCCCGCGCGGCGGCGCGCTCCTCACGGGTCGTCTCGTAAGGAAGGTGGAACGACTTGATATTGACGTACGGGGTTTTTAGCGTGCGGATGGCTTCGATGGCGTCGGCGCGCGAAAGCTTGCGCAACGAATAGCTCGCGGCGCCGAGATGCCAACTGCGCGACGCTCGCGCCAGGGCCAGACCGACCGCAGCGCTCAGAAACTCACGTCGCTTCATGTCTTGGGCGCCCATCCCGAAGCATATTCCCGGCTCCAGAGCTTCATCGCCTTGCTGTCGTCCATGATGTGTCCTGTCTTCGCGTCGCATTGCAACGCACGACCCGTACGTTGGGCGATGTTGCCGAGGTGGCAGAGCAGCACGCTCTTATGTCCCTCGTCGATCGGCCCGCGCGGCTTTTCTTTGCCGCGGACGGCCTCCAAGAAGTTCAGGATGTGTGCCGCGGTCATGCCGCCGCCGCCTCGCGTATCCAGCACATCTTCCTGGTTTTCGGGCTTGGATTCGTTGAGGTCGCTCTTGATCTCGTTATTGTCGTTGTCGTAGACGACGTAGCCGTTGCGGTCGAGAACGACCGTGCCTTTTTCGCCGTGGATGGAAGCGCCTCGGCTTCGATTCTCGATAGGACGGCCATTGCAGCTTCGTCCTTCCCACGTGATCGTCTTGCCTTCCTCGAACTCGAAGGAGGCGACTTGCGTGTCATAAGCTTCCCAGTCGTCGTCGAAGTGATAACGCCCGCCCACGGAAGTGACGCGGGTGGGGTAGTTGACGTTGAGCGCCCATCGGCAGACATCGATCTCGTGTGTGCCGTTGTTACAAATCTCGCCCGTGCCCCAGCGCCAGAACCAATGCCAGTTGTAATGCACGACGTTGTCACGATACGGCGTGTGCGGCGCCGGGCCTTGCCAGAGGTCGTAGTCGAGGCCTTCCGGGACCTCCGCGACTTTTCCGTGACCGATCGGGCCACGCGTATTCGCGTACCACGCGCGTCCAAAGTAAGTCCGGCCGATCAACCCGTTATGGATCGCCTCGATGATCTCGATCGACGTCCGTGCCGAGCGCTGCTGGTTGCCCATTTGCACAACATGCCCGTAACGTTTCTGGGCTTCCACGAGGAGCTCGCCTTCGCGCGGGTTGTGCCCGCAAGGCTTCTCCACATAGACGTGCTTACCCGCTTCGAGGGCTAAAAGGGTCGCCGGGGCGTGCCAGTGGTCGGGCGCGGCGATAGCGAGCGCGTCGACGTCTTTGTCCTCGAGTGCTCGCCGGAAGTCCGAGACGCCTTTGGCCTTGGACATTTCGCCGCCGACTTTTTCCGTGACCCGCATGTCCACGTCACAGATGTAGCTGACGTCGGTGTTCGGCTGGGCGGCGAACGTCTTCGCGAGCACGGCCCCGCGTCCGTTGACGCCCATCACGGCTACTGAAATGTGATCGTTAGCGCTCGCGCCACGCGCCTCGCCGAAGCCCGCAGCGTGAAGGCGGGGCCGGCCGAGCACGAGACCAGCGGTGGTCGCAAGGAATGTTCTGCGGTGCATGTCGTTCCTCCTCTAGTGCTTAATGCTCGCTCTCTCTTAGTTCGCTCGCCGGGCCGTCGTCGGCGCATTCGCGCCGTGCTCGCTCCGCTCGCGCAGGCTGAATCGTAGTCATTTCATCAGCCTGCTGGGCAGCTCGCGGATCCGAATGTTGCGAAACCAGACGTCGTCTCCGTGATCTTGGAGCACGATGTGTCCTTTCCGTTTGTCGGCGAAACCTGGGACCGAGAGATATTTGCTCTTCTTGAACTTTTCGGCGAAGTCCTCGCTCTCGAGGTCGAACGCGACCACTTTCACCCCGTTGAGCCAATGCTCGCCATGGGTGCCGTCGAAGACGATGCGCGTGTGGTTGAACTCGCCGACGGGCTTCAAACGTTTGCCCGCCGTCGGGGCGTACAGGTCGTAAAGCCCTCCCGCGGTGCGGTTCGGGCCGACTTGTGCGTCGGGGTGCCGGTCGTCATCGAGGATTTGATACTCGAAGCCGAGTGCGGCGTGCTCGGGTGGCGAGCTCGTCGACATCGCCTCCGACACGTTGTACTTGATGCCGCTATTCGCGCCGGGAGCGATCTTCCACTCGAGCTCCAGCTCAAAATTCTCGTAGGTTGCGATTGTCATGATGTCGCCGCCTTCGAGAGGCTGCCCGTCCGCGGCGGTCGGAACGGCGCCGCTCGCGACTTTGCGGATCGTGCCGGCTTCGATCACCCAATGCTCGGCGGGGATCTCGTCACGGCCCACCCCGCGCCAGCCGGCAAAGGTTTGTCCGTCGAAGAGCGGTTGCCAGTCGGCCGGCGTAGGCGCCGCCATCGCGAGGGCTAGAAGTACCATCGTGCGCAAAACCATAAATGATGTTATATCGCGAGGGAGCACGGTAGCGCGAGCGTGAACAGGATTGTCCCAAGCTCTGATATCCTCGGCACCAAGCCATGACGCTTCCGTCTCGTGTCATCGAGGTCCTGTCGTTGCTGCTGGCCGTCACGGCGGTATCGGCGGCTCAGGAGGTCGAGTTTGCCCGCGCCGTCCGCCCCATCTTCGCGGAGCACTGCGCCCAATGCCACGGTCCCGACGACAGCAATCGGATGGCCGATCTTCACCTCGATCAGCCGGAAACATTCCGGCCAGAGACATTTCGGATGGCCGCGAGCGGATACTCGGTAATCGTTCCCGGCGAGCCCGCGCAAAGTGAGCTCTTCCGCCGCATCACTTCTGAAGACGAGCTTTTTCGAATGCCCCCGGCGCTCCACGCGCCCGCGCTCCCGCCAGAGAAAATCGACGTCATCCGCCGCTGGATCGAGCAGGGAGGAGAGTGGCAGCCGCACTGGGCCTACCGTCCGTTCCACGAGGTCAAGCCGCCGATCATTTCCGACGAGGCTCGCGTTCGAAATCCGATCGACCGTTTCGTTTTAGCGGGCCTCGAGCGTGAAGGGCTGACACTGTCTCCTGAGGCAGCCCGCCACACGCTCATCCGTCGCGTCAGCCTCGACTTGATTGGGATGTCGCCGACGGCGGACGAAACGGACGCTTTCCTAGCGGACGGCCGTGTCGACGCCTACGAGAGGCTCGTCGACCGACTTCTCGCGTCGCCCCATTACGCCGAGCGGTGGGCGCGGCACTGGCTCGACCTCGCACGCTACGCGGACTCGAACGGCTTCACCATCGACGGGAGGCGGTCGATGTGGCCCTACCGTGACTGGGTGATTCATGCTGTCGACGACGGGATGCCGTTCGACCAGTTCACGATCGAGCAGCTCGCAGGCGACTTGTTGCCCAATCCCACGAACGCGCAGCTCGTGGCGACAGGCTTCCATCGCAACACCCAAATCAATCAAGAAGGCGGTGCGAAGGACGAGGAGAACCGGGTGAACGCGGTCATCGATCGCGTGAACACGACCGGCGCGGTTTGGCTCGGCTCGACGCTCGGATGCGCTCAATGTCACACGCACAAGTTCGACCCGTTGCCGCATGTCGAGTACTACCGGATGTTCGCCTTCTTCGATCAAACAGAAGATGGCGGCGTCAGCACCGGCCCGAGCGTGCAAGTGACCGATGAGGCATCGGCGCCGCTCCTCGCGGAGTTCGAATCGGAGCGTGCGCGACTCGTGGCGGCTCTCGTCACCGAGGAACACAACGCCGCGCGGGGGTGGATGCGATGGGCGCCGACAATCGCCCTCGCGAGCGAAGGGCCCGAGCTCCGTGTTGCCGCGGACGCGTCCATCATGAGCGTGGCACACAACCCGCAAACCTCCGTCTACGATCTCGAGGGACTCGCGCCCACGATCGGTATTTCCGCGCTACGCATCGAAGCGTTGCCCGACCTCTCACTACCAGCACACGGGCCTGGGCGTGCGAAGGATGGAAGCTTCGTGCTGAGCGGGATACGGCTCTTCGTACGCGAGGCGGGAGGCGATGACGCATTTGTTGAACGACGGCTTCGAGGCGCCGATAGCGGAGGCTGGGCCGTCCGGTCTCGTCAAGGTGAGCCCCATGTCGCGGTGTTCCGTCTTGCCGAGCCGCTTCCACGTTCCGAGCTCGAAATCCGTCTGGAGCTGCGGCAAGATCACGGCACACATCACGTGCTCGGACGCTTCCGAATCAGCTTTGCGGACGCTACCGCCTCCGAGCAGGAAGTTCCGCAGACGTGGCGCGACGCCTGGCGCGCGTTGGTCGCGCACGAGGAGCATCGGCCGGACCTCCCGAGCACGCTCGTCATGAAGGCGCGTACGAACCCGCGCGTCAGCCACGTCTTCCGGCGAGGCAGTTTTCTCACGCCCGGCGAAGCGGTAACACCTGGTTTTCCGAAAGCGATGAACCATTTTGCTGCCGGTGCGTCCGCGAAGACGCGGCTCGACCTCGCGCGCTGGCTCGTTCATCCCGAAAACGCGCTCGTGCATCGCGTAACCGTCAACCGCTGGTGGCAGCGGTTTTTTGGCCTCGGTCTCGTCGAGACGGAGAACGACTTCGGGATCCGCGGCGCCGAGCCATCGCATCCGGAGCTCCTGGAGTGGTTCGCGCGAGAGCTGGTGGCGCGCAGCTTCTCGATGAAGTCGATCCATCGTCTGATCGTGACGTCTTCGACCTATCGGCAGTCCTCACGCGCACGAACGGATCTCCTCGAGCGTGACCCGCGGAATCGCTGGCTGGCGCGACAGTCGCGATTGCGCCTCGACGCCGAGGTGATCCGCGATTCGGCGCTCCGTGCGAGCGGCCTGTTGTCGCCCGTCATCGGCGGCCCACCGGTTCAACCGCCGCAGCCCGACGGGGTCTTCGCGTTCACCCAGACAAAAAAGGATTGGATCGTGAGCGAAGGCGCCGACCGCTACCGTCGCACCATCTATACGCGTTTGTGGAGGTCGAGCCCCTAACCGTTCCTGACGACGTTCGACGCGCCTCAAGCGAACGTGACGTGTACCCGTCGTGTTCCGTCGAGCACACCGCTCCAAGCACTGACGCTCGCGAACGATCCAATGATGCTGGAGATCGCCGCGGGACTCGGTCGCCGCCTGACGGAGGGCACCGCGTCGGACGACGGTCGCATCCGCCGCGCCTTCGAGCTCGTGCTCGCGCGACCACCGAGCGAGAGCGAGGCCGCGATCCTGACCCGTCACCTCGAGAGCCAACGCCGACGGCACGCTTCCGTCGAGCAAAGCGCCTGGGCCGCTGTCGCTCGCGTGCTGTTCAACCTCGACGAGTTTTCCCACAGAAACTGATGCCACAGAAACTGATGATGTTCCCGCGCTCCATCGCCCCCCGCGTGATCGCCCGCCGCGAATTCCTTCGACGTGGAGGCCTGAGTCTCGGCTCGATGGCGCTCATGCATCTCCTCGGGCGCGATGGCGTGGACGCGTCGACGCAGCCGGAAGCACGCGCCAAGAATGTCATCTATCTGTTCATGGCTGGTGGCCCGAGCCAATTCGAGCTGTTCGAGCCAAAAGAAACGCTCCAGCGGCTCGACGGCCAGACACCGCCCGCAAGCCTCACGAGCGGCAAACGCTTCGCCTTCATCGACCCGGGCCGCGCGAAACTGATGGGGACGGAGCGTGCCTTCAGACGCCACGGCGATTCCGGCGCGCCGGTGAGCGAGCTCCTGCCGCACGTGTCCGGCATCGTCGACGACCTTTGCTTCTTGCGCGGGCTCACGACGAACGAGATCAACCACGGTCCAGCCAAGCTCTTCATGAATACCGGGTTCGGCCAGTTCGGGCGGCCGAGCATGGGTGCTTGGATTAGCTACGGTATCGGGAGCGAAGCGTCGGATTTACCCGGCTTCATCGTTCTGCAGTCCGGCTCGCGAGGCCCGCGCGGCGGCGCCCCTCTTTGGGGCAACGGCTTTCTACCCCCTCATTATCAAGGCACGCCGTTCCGGCCAGGGCCCGAGCCCGTGCTTCACCTGGAGAGCCCGGAGGGTGTCGAGCCCGAAGAACAGCGAGAGTTCTTCGACACCGTGCGGGCGCTCGATCGTCTCCAGGCAGGTAACGTCGAAGACAACGCGATCAACTCGCGGATCGCCGCGTATGAAATGGCATTCCGCATGCAGTCGAGCACTCCTGAGCTCGTCGATCTCTCGAGTGAATCGCGAGAAGTCCGCGCGCTCTACGGCGTCGAGGACGACCGACCGTCCTTCGCTAGGAACTGTCTGCTCGCCCGTCGTATGGTCGAGCGCGGTGTTCGCTTTGTGCAGCTGTACCACACGGACTGGGATCACCACGGCGATCCGGACAACAACCTCGGCCAACCTCTCGAAGACCGCTGTCGGGAGATCGATCGAGCTTCAGCCGCGCTCGTCATCGACCTGAAGCGACGCGGTCTACTCGACGACACGCTCGTGATCTGGGGCGGCGAGTTCGGGCGCACCCCGATGAGCGAAGTCCGCCTCGCAATCGGCCGCGATCACCATATCGAAGCGTTCACCATGTGGATGGCTGGCGGCGGCGTGAAGCCAGGCTTTTCGTACGGAGAGACCGACGACATCGGCTACTCTGTCGTCGAGAACGGCGTGCACGTTCACGACCTGCACGCGACCATCCTGCATCTGCTCGGCATCGACCACGAGCAGCTGACCTACCGATTCCAGGGACGCGATTTCCGGCTGACCGACGTGCACGGACACGTCGTGCACGACATCCTTACCTAACCCGTCCGTAAGTGATGAGGACCACTTTGAAGATCGACGACGACGTCTTGCAAGCCGCTCGGAACCTGGCAACTGTCCAAGAAAAGACCGTTGGAGAAGTTATCTCGCAGTTGGCCCGACGAGGGCTCGCGCCGCGGGTGCCGCGCGAAGTTGATAGACAGTTTCCCGTTTTTGAAGTGGCCGACGAAGCGGCGCCGTTGACGAGCGAGTTGGTCCGAAGATCTCTGGACGACGCGGAGTGACGGCGCTTCTCGACGTCAACTACAGCTCGAAAGAATGATTTCTCTCGAGGGACACGAGTTTTGGAGCGATAGCTTTTCCCTGACCGAGCCGGGACGGGTAGAGCGCTCTCGGCTTCGCGGACACGACCGAGTCACCGACGCATACCTCCTGGCGCTTGCGGTCGATCGTGGAGGGCGTCTTGCAACCTACGACAAAAAAATACGCACCCTGTTCCCAGAAACTCATGAACGCGAAATTCTGATCCAGATGGGCGTCTAGTTCAACTTCAACTATTCAAGGAGGCCAATCGAATGAAACTGTACGCTTCTCTTGTGGGCGTGAGCCTCACCGCTGTCGTTTTGGTCGTCAGCTGTTCGAATGATATCCAGCTGACCGGTCCGAGCTCCCTCCCCACTTCTTCACCGAGTCCATCGTCCCATCTCGCCGTGGTTCTTGAATCCTCTGAGGCGAAATCCTGCGGCGGCGCCGAAGAAGCCGCCATGCGCTTCAGCTCACCCGGCTTTGTCGCCGGCACCACCGTGGGCATGTACGTCAACTTCGCCGGTTTGCCCGACGGAGCGAAAAAACTCCGCATTTGGTGGGATTCCGAAAATCAACCGGCGATCCATCAAGACATCTCTCTTGCCGACGACGATCCGATCAAAGAGGTCATCCAACACACCTACAACGGTGCCAGAGCCGGAGATAAACGCAAAGTCCGGGTGGAGCTCATCATCGAAGGCCACACCAACGAGTGCATTCGGGTGCGCATGGTGGAACTGAACGATACCACTGGCCCAGTGGTATCCGCCCCGCCCACCGCTCGAAAGATCGTGTTCGTAACCAGCGCGACGGCAACTGCCAATTATAACGGTCTGACTCAAGCGGATACTGTTTGCCAGAACCTAGCGACGGCTGCCGGGCTTAGTGGCACCTTCCGGGCTTGGCTCAGCAACGCGACCGACTCGCCCTCGACCCGATTCACCCAGTCCACAGTGCCGTACAAGCTGGTGGACGGTACTCAAATCGCTGACAATTGGACCGATCTCACCGACGGCACGATCGACAACCCCATTAACAAAACGGAGACTAACGGTGGTCCTCCGAATACGTCCGTCTATAGCGGCACTACTGCCAATGGAACGGTGGTCGCCGATGAACACTGCAGCAACTGGACCGGCGCTCCCAAAGCCTCGGTGGGGAACACTGGCGAGACGGGTTCTGGGTGGACGCTGTCGAGCAAGGGTAAATCATGCTCCTTTCATTATCCGATCTACTGCTTCGAGCAGTAGCACACTGCCGGTACGTCACCAACTCTCCATGAAAGGGGCCTCGGTTTGCGAGCCGTTCCGCATGCAGTCGAGCACGCTTGAGCTCGTCGATCTCTCGAGCGAATCGCAAGGAGTCCGCGCGCTCTACGGCATCGAGGACGATCGGCCGTCCTTTGCGATGACTGTCTGCTCGCGTTTTGCGATACCCTATGTGGAGCCATGAAGAGAATTTCGATCCTCGTCACGCTGACATTGGCGGCCGATCTTCTCAGCGTAGACCCCTCTTTGGCACAGACACCGACCCGGGTCACCGTCGACACCATCGTCGCTTCCGGTTTCGACGCACCGGTTCAGCTCACGCATGCTGGAGACGAGACGAATCGTTTGTTTGTCGTAGAACAGGGCGGGTTGATCCGAATCGTCAAAGAAGGCGTGGTCCGTCCGACGCCGTTTCTCGATCTGCGAGACAGGATCAGCAGCGGTGGCGAGCGCGGGCTGCTGGGGCTTGCGTTTCATCCTCTCTACGAAGAGAACGGGACCTTTTTCATCTACTACACCGATCGACCCGGAGCGACGGTCGTTGCGCGTCTCTCGGTCTCCGTGGCCGAGCCCGATATCGCCGTTGCGGCGAGCGCTGAGACATTGCTGCGGGTGGCCCAGCCTTTCCCGAACCACAACGGCGGTCAGCTCGCTTTCAGCCCACTGGATGGGTACCTCTATATCGGCCTCGGCGATGGTGGCTCGGGGAATGATCCGCGGAATCACGGACAGAACAAGAACACATTGCTCGGCGCCATCCTTCGCATCGATGTGGACAGCGGAGCGCCTTTCGTGGTCCCGCCGGATAACCCCTTTGTCGGCCGGGACGGTGCGGACGAGATTTGGGCCTACGGGCTGCGCAACCCTTGGCGCTTCAGCTTCGACGAGACCGGTGATTTATACATCGGAGACGTGGGCCAGAACGCTTGGGAGGAGATCGACTTCCAGGCGGCCGGAACACCGGGCGGGCTCAACTTCGGCTGGGCCATTCGAGAAGGACCGTGCCCTCGAGGACGTCCACAGCCCTGTGTCGCCGCCAGCCCCGAGCTCACGGAGCCTATTCTCTTTTACGACCGAAGCGCCGGCGCCTCGGTCACGGGAGGGTTCGTCTATCGTGGCTCGCGGTTTCCTGCCTTTTCCGGTCGCTACTTCTACGGCGATTTCATTTCCGGCCGCATCTGGAGTCTGCCGCCTGCCGGCCGCGCCTCCGAGCGCGTGCCGCGGCTCGAGCTCGAGACAGGTCTCGGTATCAGCTCGTTCGGTGAGGACGAATCGGGCGAGCTCTACGTCGTCGACTACATCGGCGGCGAGATTCGTGCGCTCGAGGATGCGGTCAACGCGCCCGTTATCTTGGACGCCACGATGCCGGTGGGCTACGTCGGCGTACCCTACTTCCACAGGATTTCCGTCGCTGGCGGCACGCCGCCCTTTCGTTTCGAGCTCGTCGGCGGAACGCTTGCGCCAGGGCTGTCCGGACCGCAGTCTTCGGCCGGCGCGGTGAGCGGCACGCCGGTTTTAGCAGGTGCGTTCGGACCCTTCACGGTGCGGGTCACGGATTCCCGGGGTATTTCCAGCGAAAGGGCGCTGACCCACCACATCGACTTGTTATCCGGTCAGTAGATGGTGCTTGGGGATTAGTCCAACGTATGCCAGCGACTCCTGAACACGAGATTCTGATCCAGATGGGAGTCTAGGCCTATTCGAGGCCGAACTTCAGTACTTGGGGGCCGTCGTGCGACGGTATTGCGATCGTCCGGCCTTCCCACTCGATGGTGACGGGTTCCCGCGTCCCGTCGAAATCGCTTCGGATCACTAGAAGCTCTGAGCCCAGTTGCATCGCGGAAACCACGGGGCCCGGCGTGGGCGGCACGTCGAAGACTATGGGCTCGCCCTCGAGCAGAAACTCGAGGTATGCGTGCGACTCCCGGTAGACCTGATGCACGAGTAACGTTTCCTCCAGGGCTTCCTCGCGCGGTGTCCACAGAAAAAGGGCGTCATGACCGCGGAGCAGCAGGTGCCACAAAAACTCCTGATACTTCTCTTTGCTCAGCTGCACGACATTCGGGTCAGGCTTGGGCGGCGGCTCCGTGGTATGCCAGTGCACGAAGGTCACGATCGGAATCGAAGCCGGTGTCGATTGGGCGACGTTCGTCCCCACC
>Ga0114950_10000055_pt1 | contig 57108 bp, 57 predicted proteins | sample N075metaG_FD_83503 | JGI IMG/M metagenome (GOLD analysis project Ga0114950, IMG submission 83503) | Deep subsurface microbial communities from Kermadec Trench to uncover new lineages of life (NeLLi) - N075 metaG | ecosystem: Environmental > Aquatic > Marine > Ocean trench > Sediment | place...
AGAAGAAATGGTCGGGACGACTGGATTCGAACCAGCGACCCCTAGTCCCCCAGACTAGTGCGCTACCGAGCTGCGCCACGTCCCGACCGAGATCCACTCCAAGGGCATCACAATGCTGTGCAGCGAGGGGTTTCCGGCACCCGGTAACAGCTTGTCACCGGTCCCATACAGGGTCAAGATCGGCGTCCTCGGTACCGGCCGTCTGGTTCAGCATAACCTCCATCGACGGCGACGGCCGAAACGACACGGCCCGGTGCCCGTCGATGATCAGACCTCCGCCGGTGGCCGGGTTGATGCCCTGCCGCGGTGCCCGATAGACCACCTGGAAGGTGCCGAAATTCGTGATCATCACCTTCTCACCGAGGGCCAAACGGTCTTTGATGGCGGCGAAAATGGCATCAACGAGGCTGACCGCCTCGGCGATGGAAATCTGCGCGTCGGCATTGTGTATGGCGCGGGCGATGTCTCGTTTCGTCAAGCTCATGGCGCACGGAGAACGATACTGGAAGGTTGCTATCGAAGACTAATTTACGAGTATTCATTATAGTTTACGACGTATTCGACGGACAGGATGGAATTGTCGCGGCAGGCCGCATCTTCGTCCGCGGCGCCCGCAACAATGCTCCCGGGGAGTTCCTCACGACCGTACCATCGGTGCCATTGCGGCCTGCTGACCCGCATTCTCAACACCCTCCTGCGGCGGGCTAACGTCGCCGGGAGCGTCGCTTATTGCGCCGTGATCGGCGCAGCTTGATCACGATCGGGCTGCCGCCGAAGTCGAACGTCTTGCGCAGCCGGTTCTCGAGATAGCGGGTGTAGTCGTTGCGTGCCGCGCCCCGGCCTCCGGCAAAGGCGACGAAGCGCGGCGGGTTGACCCCAACCTGCGTCAGGTACTTCGGCTGCGCGGCGCTCGTCCCACCGGCCGGGGCGTGGCGACCAAGCATGGCGGCGAATGCCACGTTCAGGTCGGCGGTCGACACCCGCCGGCGGCGCGCTTCGGCAACCTCGTCGACGAGCGGCAGCAACGCTTCGACGCCGGTCCCCTCGGTGGCGGACGTCACCGCGACCCGCGCGTAGCGCATGCGGCCCAGGCGCTCGCGAACGTTGGCCTCGACCTGGGGACGCAGGCTCTCCTCTTCCTCGTCGACCAGGTCCCACTTGTTGACGACGACGATCAACCCGCATCCCATGTGGTTGGCCTCGGCCGCGACGTGTAGGTCCTGGCGGGTAACCCCCTCGTCGGCGTCAATCACGAGAAGAGCAACGTCGGCCTGGGCGATACGGCGCCGCGCCATCGCCACACTGGCGATCTCGGCGTGCGTGTCGACGCGCGCGCGCTTACGAATGCCGGCGGTATCGACGAGAATGTAGCGGCGACCGTTACTCTCCAGCAACGTGTCGATCGGGTCGCGCGTCGTTCCGGGCTGGGCGCTGACGATCACCCGCTCGGAGCCCAGCAGCGTGTTGACCAGCGAGGACTTGCCGACGTTCGGGCGGCCGACGAACGCGACGCGGATCGGCGCATCCTCGTCGCGGTCGACGGGCGAAGCCTCCGGTAGCAGATCGGTAACCGTGTCGAGCAAGTCGGCGACACCAAAGCCGTGCTCGGCCGAGATGACGTGCATCAACTCGATGCCCACCTCGTGAAAGGCGAGCTCCATCTCGGCGGCGGCGGCAAGCTTGTCGCACTTGTTGATCGCCAGGATCAACGTGATGCCGCGGCGGCGTAGCTGTGAGGCGATGTCATGCTCGACCGGCAGAGGCCCCTCGCGCCCGTCGACGACCAGCAACACGATATCGGCGATGTCGACGGCGATCATCACCTGCTCCTCGACCCGCCGGATCAGGTCCTCCTTGGAGCCTTGGTCGATGCCTCCAGTGTCGATCAGTCCGAACGAGATGCCGTTCCAGTCGGCCTCGGCGGTGTTCCGATCGCGGGTCATGCCGTGGTGGCTGCCGACGATGGCTTCACGGCGGCCGACAATACGGTTGAACAACGTCGACTTGCCGACGTTGGGACGACCTACGATGGCAACTTGCGGCAGCGAGACTGCGCCTGAGGGTTGATTCACGATGGTTCAGGGAGATGCCCGCAGGGGCGCTGAAAAAACGGAAGCAGTGATCGATCAATCACCGTAACGTCATGATAACACGGAAGTTATGGTTGACACATCAAGCGTCGGATCTCTATAATCCGCCTTTCCTGAGACTAAAATCTGGAATTCTCTCATGGTCAAGGCTGATCTCGTCGAAATCATCGCCCGGGAAGCCGACATCACCAAGGTGAGCGCCGAAGCGGCCGTCGACGCGATTATCGACTCTCTCAAGAGAGCCCTTGCCCGCGGCGAACGGATCGAACTCCGGGGCTTCGGTGTATTCGAGGTGAAGCCGCGCAAGCGTGGTATCGGACGCAACCCACGCACCGGCGAGGAATTCGCCATTCCGTCGGGGAAGACGACTCGATTCCGGCCCGGCAAGGCTCTCAGCGACCTCAGCTAGACGCAGGTCGTTCACGTCGGCTTCTGGGCGCGACGGTTCAGGGTGGTAATTGCCGGGTGTGAAGCGGGGACCGTCGCGGCGTGACGCCGTTATGGAGAATTTGGGGTTAGCCCGGATATCTCAACGCGCCGGAACTCTGCCCCCCTGCTAGTATTCAATAGCGTGTTGAAGTATCCGCTCGTGCCCGCGATTTCCTTTCGGACGTCGATCGCCGGTCTCTCGGCGTCGTCACGAGACCCATCACACTTTCACCGTGGCGTGCTACGTGTCCGAAGAAAAAAACGGCGACCTGCCCGAGGCGACGAGCCCGGAGCCCGTCGGGGCCTCCCCGGAGAAACTTCCGGCCCCTGAGCTAACGCCGAGCGGAGAGGGGTTGCCGCGCGCCAATCCGCCGCTGATCCCGTTCACTTCCGAGCCGCCGAAGCCGCCGCCGAAGCCCACTGAGCCGCGCATCCGCACCAACATCGTGCTGTTCGTGCTGACGTGCATGAGCAGCGTCTATTGGGGCTTCCTTCAGTACCAGCAGTTCTATTCCGAGGAACTAGGTGGGCTGTTCACGTCCAATCCGTTCGCGGCTCCCGCCGCTTTCCTGGGAGGCTTCCCGTTCGGTGTCGCGGTGATCGCCGTTCTGTTGGCGCACGAGATGGGTCACTACCTGGCCTGCCGACACTACGGCATCGCGGCTAGCCTCCCCTACTTCCTACCGTTTCCGCCGGCGAACGTCTTTCCGACGCTGCTGCCCGGCACGATGGGCGCGGTCATCCGCATACGTGGGGCGATTACCAGCCGCCGGGCCCTGTTCGACATCGCCGTCGCCGGACCGATCGCCGGTTGGGTCACGGCGCTGCCGATCCTCGCCTACGGGCTCTCGCAATCGCGCGTCGTGAGCACCGTCGAGATCGAAACCAGCGGCTTCTATATCACCCTCGGCGAACCGCTGCTATGGGAGCCCATGTCGCGCTTGTTCGGTCCGGAGATCGGTCCGTCGCAAGACCTCGTCATGCACCCGCTGGCGTTCGTCGGCTGGTTTGCCATGTTGATCACGTCGATGAACTTGCTGCCGGTCGGGCAGCTAGACGGCGGGCACTTGCTCTACACGCTGCTGCCGCGGTGGCACCGAACGCTGTCGTTCGTGGTGCTGGCGCTGATGCTGTTCGCCGGCTTCCGCTTCTTTCCGGGATGGATCCTCTTCGCCGTGGTCGTTTCGGTGCTGTTCATGATGGGCCGCTTCGGCCATCCGCGACTCCTCAACGCGGACCAGCCACTGGGCACGGCAAGGATCGTGTTGACGCTGGTCACGGTGGCGATCTTCGTCACCTCGTTCATGCTGGTGCCGGTGAAGATCCCACCGTTCGGACTCAGATAGCCGCCAAGACGGCGTCGATTTCCTCGTCGGCGAGAACATGGTCGGCGGCCTTCGCGGCGGCCAGCACCACCGCCACGATCTTCGGGTCGGGCTCGATGCCACGCTCGCGCAGGCGATACTCGACGTTGGATGCGCCGCTCATCGGTCCGACCTCGATCTGCTGCCGGCGCCCGACCATGGCGGCGGGAACGCCGGAATAGATCCGATCGGCGAGCCAATCGTCGCCCTTGTGGCGCGCTTTGATGACGGCAGCGGCGTGCACCCCCGTTGCGGTGCGAAACGCGTCGTCGCCGATCACCGGGTAGTTGGACGGGATCGGCATGCCGATGGCCGCCGCCGCCACCTCGCAATACTCGCTCAGCTTGGAAAGATCGTTGTCGATCCAACCGAGCAGCCGGCAGTTGACCAGCAGTTGGTCCATCGCCGCGTTGCCGGAGCGCTCGCCGATCCCCAGCGCCGTCCCGTGCACGCGGATGGCGCCGGCTTCGAGCGCGGCGATCGTGTTCCACACGCCGAGACTACGGTCCTCGTGGCCGTGCCAATCGATGGCGACCTCTTCGCCCGTCTCGGCGACGACCTCGGCGACGAAGCTGATCAGAGCGCGGACGCCGGGCGGTGTTACATGACCTACGGTGTCGCATACGCAGATGCGCCGCGCTCCGGCCTCGATCGCCGTGGTGTACAAGCGGCGGATGGTCTCCGGCGTCGCCCGCGTCGTGTCCTCGGTCACGAACATCACCGGCATGCCGCGGTCGACGGCAAACGCCACCGCCTTTTCGCTGCGGCCGAGCATGGTGTCGAGGTCCCAGCCCTCGGCGTATTGACGAATCGGACTCGAGCCGATGAAACACGAGACCTCGATGGGAATCCCGACCTCGTCGGCGACGTCGAGAATTGGCTCGATGTCGGCGATGACGGTGCGCGCGGCGCAGTTGGGAAAGATGCCGAGTTTGTGGTCGCGGATTTCCTCGGCCATCCGTTTGACGTCGGCGCGCTGCCGCGCGGAGGCGCCCGGGAGGCCGAGATCAGCGGCGTCGATGCCGAGCTCGGCCATCAAATGGAGGATGCGCAGCTTCTCTTCGATACCGGGATCGCGCGCCGAGGGCGATTGGATTCCGTCGCGCAGCGTCTCGTCGTCGAACTCGACCCATGCCGGCCGTGGCCTCGGCTCCCGTGTGTTCCAGTCGTAAATGAGCTCGGATTCCTCCGGCAGGGGCGCGTTGTTTTGTTCAGCGCTCATCGGCACCCCTCAGCGACCCGTCCAGGTCGCTGTGCGTTTCTCGAGAAACGCGCTCATTCCCTCGCTCTGATCCTCGGTGGCGAAGCATCGCCCGAAGAGGTCGGCCTCGATGGCCTGGCCACCCTTCAACGTCGCGTTCAGCCCCCGGTTGACTGCTTCCAGCGCGTATCGCATAGCGATGGGCGGCTTGCTGGCCAGCTTTGCGGCGAGCTCATACGCCGCTTCCATCAGTGAACCCATGGGATAGACGGCGTTCACGAGACCGACGCGGGCAGCCTCGGCCGCGTCGATGGGATCACCGCTGCAGATCAACTCGAGCGCGACGCCCTTGCCGACCAGCCGCGCCAGGCGTTGGGTGCCGCCATGCCCCGGAATGACCCCGAGGTTGATCTCCGGCAGGCCGATTTTGGCGCCTTCGGCGGCGAGTCGGATGTGGCAGGCCAGCGCCAGCTCGCAGCCACCGCCGAGGGCGTAGCCGTTGATCGCCGCGATCACCGGTTTGCCGCACTCCTCGATCTTGTCGAAGGTCGACTGTCCGAGATGGGCGGCGTCGCGAGCCTCGTTGGGGCCGTAGGTCGCCAGCACGCCGATGTCGGCGCCGGCCACGAATGCCCGGTCACCGGCGCCGGTGATAATGACCGCACGAACCAGGTCATCCGCCGCCAAGGCGTCGACCGCAGCGCCGAGCTCACGGGTGGTCTCGGCGTTCAGCGCGTTGAGGACGTCGGGGCGGTTGATCGTGATGGTGGCGACAGCGTCTTCGATCTCGACGAGTATGTTGTCATAGTCATCGTCCGTGGCCCGCACTTCTCAACGTCCTCCTGCAGCGGGCGTGGAACGGCGCCGGTCAGGCACCATTGCCACCGGTCTCCACGCACATCGCGATGCCCTGGCCACCGCCGATACAGGCGGTCGCCAGGCCTCGGCCGCCGCCGCGGCGGTTGAGCTCCTTGAGCAGCGTGTAGACCAACCGCGTACCGGTCGCCCCCAGGGGATGGCCGAGAGCGATCGCGCCGCCGTTGACGTTGGTGCGCTCACGGTCGAGGCCGAGCTCGCGCTCGACGGCGAGATACTGGCCGGCGAACGCCTCGTTCACCTCGATGAGATCGACGTCTTCGAGCGCCCACCCGGCGTTCTCGAGCGCCAGCTTGGTGGCCGGCACGGGACCGATCCCCATGTAGGTCGGATCGACCCCGACGACGCCCCACGAAACGACCTTGCCAAGCGGCTTCTTGCCGTGCTCCGCGGCCCATTCCGCGCTGGCGACGACAACGGCGGCGGCGCCGTCCACGATACCGCTGGCATTGCCCGCGGTGACGTACGACTCGGGACCGAACGCCGGTCGAAGCTTGGCCAGGTCCGCGAGCGTCGTCTCGGGCCGCAGATGATCGTCGACGTCGACGACGTGCGTGCCCTTGCGGCCCTTGACCTCGACCGGGACGATCTCCTCGGCGAACACGCCGCGCTGCTGGGCTGCCGCGGCGCGCTGCTGGCTGCTGAGGGCGTATTCATCCTGGTCTTCGCGGCTGATCTCGAACCGATTCGACAGGTTATCGCTGGTCTGCGACATCGTGCAGCCGCAATACGGATCGAGCAGAGCCAGCATCAACGAGTCCTCCATCTTGCCGCCGCCGAGCGGGAAGCCCTGGCGCGCCCCGTAAATGACGTGGGGCGCCTGGCTCATGTTCTCCATACCGCCGGCGAGAACGACGTCGGCTTCACCGAGCTGCAACAGCTGGGTCGCCGCAAGAATCGACTGGATACCGGAGCCGCACAGCCGATTCACGGTCAGCGCCGGGGTCTCTTCGCTGACGCCGGCCTTGAGCCCGACGTGGCGCGCCCCGTAGATCGCGTCCGGCGACGTCTGCTGTGCGTTACCGATGATGACGTGGTCGATGTGCGTGGGATCGACGCCGGAGCGCTCCAGAGCGCCCTTGGCCGCGACCGCGCCGAGCTCGAGCGCCGAGACATTGGTGAAATGTCCGACGTAGCGGCACATCGGCGTGCGAGCGCCCTCCAGAATCCAAGCCTCTTGACTCATCCGACTTCTCCTAGCCGCTCGGCCACGACAACGCCGACCTCGTCGGTGGTGAGACTGCCGCCGAGATCGCGCGTCACCTGCCCGTCAACGATCGATCTGCGAACCGCATCCTCGATCGCCGCGCCGGCGTCATCGTGCTCGAGGAACTCGAACATGAGCTGCGCCGCCAGGATGGCCGCCAGCGGGTTCGCCACGTTCTTGCCGGCGTACTTCGGCGCCGAACCGTGCACCGGTTCGAAGAGCGCCGCACCGGTGTGCGGATTCACATTGGCGGAAGAGGCAACGCCCAGGCCACCCTGCAATTGGGCGCAGAGGTCGGTGACGATGTCGCCGAACATGTTGCACGTCACGATGACGTCGAACTGCGCCGGGTTCTTGACGATTTGCATGGTGAGCGCGTCGACAAACAGGTGCCACGACTCGATGTCTTCATATTCCTGCCGCACCTCCTGGAAGACGCGCTGCCACAGGTCGTGTCCGTAACGCAGCACGTTGCTCTTGTCGCTCATCACGACGCTCTTGCGCCCATGGCTGCGGGCGTACTCGAAGGCGTAGCGGATGATCCGCTCGACCCCCTTGCGCGTGTTGATGTCCTCCTGCAGCGCTACCTCGTCAGCCGTCCCGAGCTTGAAAATGCCGCCGACGCCGACGTAGGCACCTTCGGTATTCTCGCGAAACACGACAAAGTCGAGGTCTTCGACCGTGCGGTTCTTGAGCGGGCAGAGACTCTCGTCGAGAAGCTTCACCGGGCGGTGGTTGACGAACAGGTCGAGCCCGAAGCGCAGGCCCAGCAAGATTTCCTTGCCGTGCGCCATATCGGGTATGCGCGGATCCCCCAGAGCCCCGAGGTAGATCGCATCGAAGTCGTCGCGCAGGCTCTCGAGGGCGCCCTCGGGAAGTCCGACGCCGGTCTTCAGGTAGGTGTCGGCGCCATAATCGAACCACACGAGCTCGATGTCGATGTCGAAAGCCGCCGCGGCGGCCTCCGTCACGCGCATGGCCGCCTCTGTAACCTCGTTGCCGATTCCGTCGCCTGGAATCACCGCGATGCGTGCCAACTGCTCCTCCTTGCGTTGCAGCGTTTCCCGGCGCACTGCCGAATTTCGCCCATCAACCCGGTCGCGTTCGCTCCCCGCGACCGGGGGGCGCGAGAACGAGAGCACCGGCGCGCGACGAACGGTCAGCGAACGGAAAAGGGGCTCGGCGATGAACCGCCGGAATCGATGCCCCTGCAGACTGCTGGAAGGATTTTACACCCGCGACTCCGGGTCGGCCATCCGCCGCCAGGCGCCCAGGACCAGTGCCGCCATGACGACCGCACCGACGGTGTCGACAACCCAATCCCGCACCGACGCGTCGCGGGCGACAACGAAGCTCTGGTGCCATTCGTCCGTGACTCCGTAGAGGCAGGCAATGGCGACGGCGGCGGCGACCCGCGCCAGCGTCCGGCTCGATTTCTCGAATCCACGGGTGGTCGCAAAGACGAGGGTCAGCGTGAAAAACCCGTACTCGAGGAAGTGGGCGAGCCAATCGGGAACTTCAGCCAGGCTGGGGAAACCGGGGAACGACGACTGCTGCGAGAGCAGCGCGATCAGCGCGGCGGTGGCGATCGCCGGAAGCCAGTACAGCACCGTGATCCCCAAGTCGGCGACCGTGTCAGGGTGAGATGAAGTACATCGCCCAGGCGAGAGCGAGCGCCGTGCCGACCAGACCCATGGTGATCCACATCGCCAGCCGCGCCGCCTGCAGAACCTCGCTGCGCAGCATGGCGCCGAGAACGGTGCCGACGGCCGCGGCGAACAGCACCATGTAGAGGAAGTGGCTGTGCACCGCGTTTCCCTCCGATCAGGCCAACGCCCAACTGCGCCGCGTCATTCTCGCCATCGCCTACTATCGCCTGCCGGTCGCCACGTCGTACGCGTCGAGCACGATCAACAAGTTCAGCAATCCCGCTACGAGGGTGAACGTGTTGCCGTACTCGTAGCTTTGCGAGCGGATGTCGCCGAGGTTCCATCCGGCCTTCTGGGCAATAACGTACGGCAGGCCGACGCCGGCCGCGCCGACCGCGGCCAGATAGGTAAGCGGCTCCCCGGGCTCGGGCCGGTACACCTTGCCATGCAACAGGATGCCGCCGAAAAACAGCGACAGGACGATGAGGGCAAATGAGATGCCGCGCCCGACACGGCCGCTGGCGATATGCCCGAGACCCGGAATCGCCCACGCCAGAACGCAGCTCACCAGCACCCGGAGGGAGTCTGCTGCCGAGGCCGGTTCCGGCGTGCCGTCGTCGGCGACCGGAGGCGGCTCCGGGGCCGGAGTATGGGCGGAAAAATCCGAACTGTTCATCTCATCATTCGCGGGCGGTGGAAAGAGAAAGGCAGCGCGCAGGTCCGTCAAATTTTCGCCACGGCCTGCGCGGCGGGAAATTTCATGCTATCGCGAGGCCCTGACCAGATCAAACGGTGCCGCGCCGGAGATACGCGCCAGGCGCACCAAACGCTGCACCGCCGCCGTCGCCTCCTCTCCCGATATCGGCTCGAGGAGGCCGAACGTGTCGCGTGGGCCCAGGGGAAGAATGCCCTGGCCGACGACGATGCGAATCTGGTCATAGAGGTAGTGGGCCGAGCTCACGTCCGTGGGCCGCACAGGGCGGGCGCCGTCGGTGGCATCGAGAAGCTCGAGGACGCGATACGCCACCTCGGCGAACATCATCCGGCTGACATCGAGATCGGTGCGGAACGCGTGGTTCTGGAACGGCTCCATGATTCGCCAGGCGACGACCGCACGGATGTAATCCTCTGCCCACGAGCCGTCGATGTCGATCATGATCACGCCCGTGAGTGGATCGTCGACGCGCTCACCGAGGCCCTCGAGCTGGATCGCGATCAACGCCGCAAGGTCTTCACGGACAATCACCGGCTTCTGCTCCAACATCCGGTACTCCTCCGGCAGGTCGGACGTGAAGTAGAGCTCGCGCGCCGTCGCCACCATGTCGCGCACCTCTCGATCGCCAGGGACGACGTCTTCAAGCGCTTGAAAGACACCGTACGCATCGCCGTACTCGTCGTTGTCTTGCAACGCTCGGCCGAGCGGTTCGAGGATGATGCGCAGTTCGCCGATCTGGTCGCGCGCCGCGCGCAACGTGCGCACGGCGTCGTCGAGGTTGCCGGCGAGACGCTGGATCTCCGCGATTCGCAAGTACGGCTCGAGAATGTCGCGGCCGAGCCGGCGCGCCGATTCGTACGCCATCAAGGCCCCGGCGTCATCGCCGGCGGCTGCGGCCCGCTCGCCCTGGGCGATGAGCGCCTGAGCGTGCTCGAGCTCCAACACCTGGAGGCGTACGGCGGCGGCGGACAGGCTCGGATCGGCGACGACAGCCCGCCGGTACCAGTCGAGCGCGGCGCCGCGGTTGCCCTGCGCCTCGGCGACAAAACCGAGGCCATACAAGGCGATCGGATAGTCAGGCGACTGCGCAAGCGCCTGCTGGAAACGGGCGCCGGCCTCCGCGGCGGCGCCACTCGACAGCGACAGCAGGCCCGCCGCGGTGTTGGCTCCCGCCGTGTCGCGACTCGCCGGCGACGCCAGCTCGAGCGCCGCACGAGCCGCGACGCTATCGCCGGCCCGCAACGCGTCCCAGGCCGGCCGAATATCGGCGACGAGGTCACTGGGAGCCCTCGGCACATGGGCGTAGTCGAGCACGTAGCGCCGCACCATCGAATCGGCCGCCGATGGTGCGGTGCGGGTGTTCGCCGTGGCGCACGCCGATACGATCGTCAGCGCAAGGACGGCGAGAAGGCGGCGAGAGAATGCGGGAGTGTTCGTGCGCATGCTTCAGTCGGGCTCGGGCTCGGGAACGCTACGGTAGCATGCCAGCTTCTCTGCAAGATGCGTGCGGATTTCGTCGTAGATCCGATCCCGGCTCTGATCGTCGATCTCGAAGAACGTCGCCGGTGACTGGTGACGGAACCACGTCAGTTGCCGCTTGGCGTACTGGCGGGTGGCGCGAACGGCGGCGTCCCGTGCCTCGCCGAGGGTGATCTCGCCGGCGAGGTGGGCGACGAGCTCGCGGTAGCCGATGGCCCGCATGGCGGGCGACTCGGCCGTACAACCGCTATCGAGGAGGCGGCGGACCTCATCCAACCACCCGGCGGCGAGCATCTCGTCGAGGCGTGCCTCGATGCGCTCGTAGAGCTGCGGCCGTTGGCGCGTCAGCCCGACCCAAACAGCGTCGAAACGCGGGCCGGACCGGCCTTGCTGCTCGAGGACGGAGCTCATCGGGACGCCGAGGCGCAACGTCACCTCGAGGCCACGGAGCGTTCGCTGCCGGTCGGCCGCGCCGATCGCCTGAGCCCACTCTGGATCCAGCGCCTGCAACATGGCAAACAGATGTTCCGAACCACGTCGATTGCCCAGCGCCTCGAGAGCGCGGTGCCAGCGCGCATCCTGCTCGGGCAACGGCGCGAGCCCATCGATGAGCGCACGAATGTAAAAACCGCTGCCCCCCGCAACCACGGCGACACGCCGCCGCGACTGGACCGCGGCGATGGCCGTGGCCGCCTCACGGGCGTACCGACCGGCGGTGTAGTGCTCTCCGGGGTCAGCGATGTCGATGCAATGGTGCGGAATCGATCGCGCCGCGACAGCGTCGATTTTACCCGTACCGATGTCCAAACCCCGGTAAACCTGAAACGCGTCGGCCGAGATCACCTCGCCGCCGAACCACTCGGCCACCGCGACCGCGAGGTCGGACTTGCCGGCGGAGGTCGGACCGACGACGACGACGACGGGAGGTCGATCGGACATCAGGAGATCAGCGGGCCGCGGTGAGCGTGAGGTGGGTCCGGCGGTTGTGCCGTCGCCCCTCCCCCGCCCCGCCTATCGACCGCGCCCCGTGCCACCCTCGATCGCATCCATGGGCAACGACAAGGCCTCGACGCCGGCGTTGCGCAGGGCATCGATGATGCGAATGATGACACCGTAATCGACGCGGGCGTCGGCGCGGACGGTGATCTTCTGCCGCTCCTCCGGCGCCAGAGCGGCGACCAGTCGCTCCAACTCCTCGATCGAGACGCTGTTGCCGTCGAGCTGAACGGCGCCGTCTTGGCCGACCGATACCACGGTGGGCGCGGTCTCCGACTGCGTCGCGGTGGTCGATTTCGGCAGCTCCAAGTCCATGGAAGTTTCGGCCTTGAACGTCGTCGTGACCAGGAAAAAGATCAGCAACAGGAACACGACGTCGAGCAGGGGCGAGATATCGAGGGTGACGCGCCGCCGTGACTGACCATCGGAGAACATGGCCTGCTATTGCCCTCCCTCCGAGCGGACCGCCACCGGTACCGGCTTGTCGGCGGCATCCTTGTCGCGCTGTCGCACGATCTGCCGGATGAACAACAGCGCCAGCCGTTCCATCTCGAGGATCAGTGCATTGACTCGGTCGGAAAAAGCGTTGTAGGCCACCAGTGCCGGGATCGCGATCGTGAGGCCGGCGGCCGTCGTGATCATCGCCTGCGAAATGCCGCCGGCGAGCGAGTCAGCTTGGCCGACCCCCTGGCTCGAGACGATTTGAAAGACCTCGATCATGCCCAGAACGGTGCCGAGCAACCCGAGCAGCGGCGTGACGCTGGCGATCGTGCCGAGCACGCCGAGGTACTTCTGCAACCGAGGAACCTCCTGGCGGCCCTGGTCAACAACCACCTGGCGAATACCCTCGGGCGGCTCCATGCGAACTTCCAACGCCGCACCGACGATGTTGGTCAGCGGCCCCGGGCGGCGCTCGCAATAGTCCTCCGCCTGCTCCAGAAGTCCGCCGTCAATCAGCGAGCCGAGGTGCTCTATCTCGTCCTCCGGCAACACCTTCGCGGGCCGCAGGTTGATGAGCCGCTCGACGATGATGGCCACCGCCACGATCGAGCAGAATGACAGCGGCCACATGACCGGGCCGCCCTGTCGCAAGAATTCGATCATTTCCTAGGCAGGCCGTGGTGGAAGTGAGATGGGTCTGGCGGACGACGGCAAGGCGCGCCGGCGACGCCGCTGCGCGCCCGTCAACGTCGCGAGGGAAAGGTAACCTGGGAGGGGTCCAAGTTGTAGAGAAACCCGAGACGACCATCCAGATGGTCGTACGGAAAAAACGCCGGCAACGGCGGCAAAGGGCTGGAGATCCGGAGGGCGATCAGCGCCGCCTGATCGAATGCCGGCTTTCCCGAGCTCCAGCTTCGGGTGACGTTGATCACCGCCGTCTCGATGCCGGTTGCCGCGTCCCGCACGATCGACATGTCGACGAAAATCGCGCCCTCCTGCCCCTTCCACCGGGCCGCCGGCGGAATGTTGTTCTTCCAGTTGCGCTCGATGATGCGCAGGATCTGGGCGATGTAGACACCGAGGTCGTAACCCTTGGTGTCGAACGACACCAGTCCCTGGGAGCCGTCGACCCCGCCGTCGGAGTTCGCAAAGATCTCCGGCTCGACGAACTGCTGCATCCCCCGGAGCATGGAGTTCCGCAGCGTGTTGCGGGTCGGCGGCGGCAGCGGCGGCGCGGTAGCCGCGCGCGGTAACGGGACGGCGGCGTTCGCCGCCGGTGGAGCGACGGTTTCTTCGGCCGGCATTTCTTCCGACACCGCGGACTCGTCGGTCGACGCGTCGGTCGGTTCTTCGGGCGTCGCCTCGGCGACGGGCTCCGGTGTCACCGGCGACGGCGGTGTCTCCGGAGCCGGTTCCACGAACGACTCCGGATCGGCGCGCAGTACCTCCTGCGGCGTATTGCCCTCGGAAAAGGGATCCTCAGCGTCGTCGCGCTCGGACATGTCAGCCGCCACACGATCGATGTCGGACATCACCTCGGTGTCCGGGGTCTCATCGGTTTCCGTCGCCGGCATGTCGATAAAACGAAACTCGAGCGGCCGCGACGCCGGCTCGGTGACAACGGGCTCCGACCACAGAAGGTCAGGTTTCCACTGCAGGATGCCACCGAGCATGAGGTGCAGGACCACCGCAATCACCAGCGTCTGGCGCAGGGTGACTCGCTCGTCACCGTAGCGACTCCGACGGTCACGTGGCATGGCTTCCTCTTACCTCTATATAGGGGCGAACGACCCCTTCCGGCGTGCCAAAGGGAGCAATCCGGTATTCGGTAGCATGGTAACCAGGGGGGACTCGCAGGACAGAGTTTATCACGCAGGCTCAGCGGCAGGGCTGCCGAACACCTCCGCGGGGGACGACCGCTGTTGGTGCTACGCGGGCTCCTGTCACCGTCGGCGAGTCCACCCGGAGTCGCGGTACTTCGCCTCGAGGCCCCGCGCCCGACGGATCTCGGCACGACTCAAGACGCCGCGTCGGGGCGTCAACCGGAGCGCCTCGGCGAGCGCCGCCCCGAGGCTGCATGCCAGAGCGCGCGCCGCCGGGCGCCGGCCGAGGACCTCGACCAGCCCGGCCGACGATGCAGCCGCCTGCCGATGTCCGGCGCCGAGCGCCGCCCATAACCGGCCGTCCGGGTGGCCGAGCAGCACGGCGCCGTGTTGCAGCAGCCGGCCGTCGCGCCGCCGTTGCGCCGAACCCACAACCTTGCGACCGCGAGCCGACAGCTCGTAGCGGGTGCGGGCGCTGAAGCACGGTCCCTTGCTCGCAGGACGCGGCGTCGGACCACTGCGTTCGATCTGCAGGTCGGCACCGAGGCGGCGTAAGCCCGCCTGCAGTCCCGCGGCGATGCAGCGATACGAGTGCGAGACGCTGCCCGATAGCGGACTGTGGTCAACGGGACCGGTCAGAGCGTAGGTGATCTCGTCGGCGTGCAACACGGCGCGGCCGCCCGTAGGACGCCGCACAACCGGGATCCCGAGGCGGCGGGCGACTGCCGTATCGACACCGCGTGCATAGGGCTGGGCGTAACCGAGCGAGATCGTCGGCCGCTCCCAGCGATACAAGCGCAACGTCCACCCGCCCTCCGGATCATCGAGGAGAGCCTCGTCAACGGCCATGTTCCAGGCGCCGGAGGCGGCGGCGTGGACGACAATGCGCAGCAACGGTGCGCCGGCGCTATAGGACCTGATCGAGCGGCGTGAACTCGAGGTCCTGGGCGTCCGCAACCGGAGCGCAGGTCACGTAGCCGTCGTGCGTATTCACGCCGGCGGCGAGGGCGTTGTCGTCGCGGCACGCCGCGGCGAAACCCTTGCGAACGATGTCGATCAAGTACCGAAGCGTGACGTTGGTGAGCGCGAACGTCGACGTCCGCGGCACCGCGCCGGGCATGTTGGCTACGCCGTAGTGCACCACCCCGTCGACGATGAAGGTCGGGTCGGCGTGCGTCGTGACCTTCGTCGTCTCGACACAACCACCCTGGTCGACGGCGACGTCGACGATGACGCTGCCGTCCTTCATGTCGGAGACAAGCTTATGGCTGACGACCATGGGCGCCGCCGCGCCGGGGATCAGCACCGCCCCGATGAGCAGGTCGGCGCGGCGCGTCCAGGTCTCAACGGTAACCGGCTGCGACATGATCGTCGTTACGCGGCCACCGAACAGATCGTCGATCTTCTGCATTTGCCGCGGGCTGCGCTCGAGGATCGTGACGTGCGCCCCCATGCCCAGCGCTACGCGGGCGGCGCTACGCCCGACGATGCCGCCGCCGATGATGACTACGTCGGCAGGGTTGACGCCGGGGACCCCGCCGAGCAGAACACCGCGCCCCCCGGGCGCGCACTCGAGGAAGTGTGCACCCACCTGGGCGCTCATCTTGCCGGCGATCTCGCTCATCGGCTCCAGCAACGGCAGCGAGCCGTCGGCCTCTTCGATGGTCTCGTAGGCGATGCCGGTGACCTTTTGCTCGACCAGCACCCGGGTCAGCAGCGGCAGCGGCGCCAGGTGAAGGTAGGTGTAGAGCAGCAAACCGGGGCGCAGGTAGGCATACTCGGACTCGAGCGGCTCCTTCACCTTCACCACCAGGTCGGACCGCGCCCACACGTCGGCAGATTGTTCGACGATCTCCGCGCCGGCGCCGGCATAGTCGGCGTCGGCGATGCCGCTACCGACGCCGGCGCCGGCCTCGACGATGACGTCGGCCCCGGCGCCCTTCAACGCTTGTACGCCCGCCGGTGTCAGCCCGACGCGGTTCTCCTGCGCCTTGATCTCCTTGGCGACGCCGATCAGCATCAGCTACTTCGAATCGCCGGGAGCGGCGGCGTCCTTGGCCGCGCCGGCCGGCGATTGTGCCGCCGCGTCGCCCTTGCGCGCACCGGCCGACGGCTCTCGGTCGCCGTCGTCGTCGCTCGTAGATTCGCCTTGTTCGTCGGCGCCCTCGGGCCGACGCATCTCGACGTTGCCCTCGAAGAAGGCTCCCTCGGCGAACTGCACGGCCGGGGCACGCACGTCGCCTTCGACGTGGCCGGAGGCGCCGACCTCGACCTTCTCGGTGCCGGTCGCGTCGCCTTGCAAGCGGCCGTCGATGCTGATGCGGCGAGCCTTGATCTGCGCTTTGACGGTACCGCCGTGGCCGATAACCACGTCACCTGAGATATCGATCGTACCGTCGAACGAGCCACTACATTCGAACGACCCAGCGCCGGTGAATTCACCCGTCAGCTCGCAGCCGGCGCCGAGATACGATCGTCCGGTGGTGGCGTCGGCAGGCGCCGGTGCCGAGCGCAACGTCTTGCGCGGCGCCACCGATGTTGGCGACGATGGAATCGAGCCCGGCGACTGGTCCTCGGGTTTCTTTCCGAAAATGGACATGTTCTCAGCGATCAGGGTTAACCAAGGAACTGAATGTGAAGTGGAGCGGGCAACGGGATTCGAACCCGCGACCTCAAGCTTGGGAAGCTCGCGCTCTGCCAACTGAGCTATGCCCGCCCCCTAAGGGGAATGACCGCGGCGGCGACCGTCCCCAAGCGATGCTAGCAACCCCTCCGTGTGGGGGTCAACGTCGGGAATGTGTCCGCGTCTCACGCACGTCTACTCGCCGAAGGCCGCGTGACCGGTGATGTCGTGGCCCACGATCAGTGTGTGTATCTGGTGTGTGCCCTCGTAGGTGTACACCGACTCCAAGTTCACCATGTGGCGAAACGACTGGTAGTCGTCGAGGATGCCGTTGCCGCCAAGAATCTCGCGGCAGGTTCGCGCCGTATGCAACGCCATGCGGACGTTGTTTCGCTTCGCCATCGAGACCTGCTGCGGCGTTACCGCGCCGGCGTCCTTGAGCTGGCCGAGTCGCAAGCACATGAGCTGCGCCTTGGTGATCTCGGTGACACATTCCACCAGCAACTCCTGCACGAGCTGCGTCGCTGCGATCGGGCGGCCGAAGGCGATGCGGTTCTTGGCATAGCGGAGGGCTTCGTCATAGCACGCCATCGCCGCACCGACGACGCCCCAGGCGATGCCGTAGCGGGCCTGATTGAGGCACGTCAGCGGGCCCCTGAGACCCTTGGCGTCGGGGAGCATGTTGGCGGCCGGAATTCGGCAACCCTGCAGGACGAGCTCGGCGGTGTCGGAAGCCCGCAATGAGAACTTGCCGGTCACCTTGTTGGCGGTGAAGCCGGGGCTGTCGGTCGGGACGAGGAACCCCCGAATGCCGTCGTCCGTCTTGGCCCACACGATGGCGAGCTGCGCCATGTTGCCGTTGGTGATCCAGTACTTCACGCCGTCCAGCACCCACTCGTCGCCGTCAAGCTCGGCGCGGGTGCGCATCGCTCCCGGATCGGATCCGGCGTCGGGCTCGGTAAGGGCGAAGCAGGCGATGACATCGCCGCGACCCATCGCCGGGAGCCACTGTTCTTTGTGCGCTTCGGAGCCGAAGCGCCAGATCGGATACATGCACAGCGCACCCTGCACGGACACGAACGAGCGCACGCCGGAATCACCGCGCTCGAGCTCCTGCAGGATGAGTCCGTAGGAGATGTTGTCAAGTCCCGGAAGCCCGTAGCCATCGAGGTTGGCACCAAGCAGACCCATCTCCCCCATCACCGGCAAGACCTCCAGGGGAAACGTTCCCTCGCGTTGGTGCTCGTTGATGATCGGCAGAATCTTGTCGCTGACGAATTCGCGAACCGTATCGCGAACCAACTTTTGCTCGTCGTTCAGCAACTCGTCCAGCGCGTAGTAGTCGACGCCCTCGAAAGCAGCCATCACTATCCTCGCTGGGCGCCCCGGTGGCGCCCGATTAAGGCCTTCGCGTAGTAGCCTGAAATGATGAAAACGGCGCGCTCGATGAACGGTGGGGGAACGGGCTTCGGCACGCTACGGGCAAGGGCACGACCCCGCTTGAAGAGATGATGCGATCGTATCAACGGCGAACTCGCCGGTCAACGTGGCGAACCGGCGCAAACCCTTGCCTGGTGGCGGTTTTGGCGCTCGTGACGGTTCTCTTGTCGTTTGCCGTCGCGGCGCAGCAACAACCCCTCGGCGTGCCTCGTGAGGACCCCCGATTCACCGCTCTCGGCAGCGCCTCGTGTCGCCCCTGCCACCGCGCACTGTACGAATCCTGGACGGGCTCGGCCCACGCACTGGCGGACCGGAAGCTCAGCTCCGAACAAAAGTTCGACGCCGATTGCGTCCGCTGCCACGCCCCGGACTTGGTCGCGTTCGAGGACAGCGTCGGCTGCGAGGCTTGCCATGGACCGGGTTCCGCGTACGCCGACCTCGACGTGATGATCGACCCGCTCAAGAGCGCCACCGCAGGACTCCAGGAGCCCGGCGCGACCTGCGCCTACTGCCACAATCCGGGACACGACTTCCACGTCGAGCGCGACCTCGCAACGGCGGCTCGTCGCATCCATGCGGCCGGCGGCGACGCCGGGTAGAGGAGCCCCTGTTACCCTTTTGTTCATGCTTATCCCCTTCTCTCCATGAACGCGCCCGCCACCGTGTACCTCGACTACAACGCCAGCGCGCCGCTGTGCGCCGCGGCCGCCGATGCCATGCAGCCGTGGCTCGTCGGATCGGTGTGTAACCCCTCGAGCGCCCACCGTAGCGGCCAGCGTTCGCGCGCCGCGGTCGAACAGGCGCGTGGCCGCGTCGCCGAGTTGTTCGGCTGCCCGCCGGCCGCAGTGGTTTTCACCAGTGGCGGCACCGAAGCGGATAACGCGGCGATCTGGGGCGGGCTGGGCTGGCCGCCGCGCGGCCACCTGGTGATCTCGGCGATTGAGCACCCGGCGATCACGGAGCCGGCGGCGGCGCTACGCGACCTCGGCGTCGAAGTGACCCTTGTTCCCGTCGATGGCGAGGCGCGCGTCGATCCGGAAGCGGTGCGCGCCGCCCTGCGACCCGATACCGCGCTGGTCTCGATCATGGCGGCGAACAACGAGGTCGGCAGCCTGCAACCGATCGAGGAGATCGCCGCCATCGCCCACGATGGCGGCGCATTGTTCCACACCGATGCCGTGCAGGCAGCGGCATGGCTCGACCTGCGCCCGCTGATCGCCGCCGCCGATCTGCTGTCGATCTCGTCGCACAAGATCGCCGGGCCGATGGGTATCGGCGCCCTCTACGTGCGGCCCGGGCTGGACTTGCCGCCGCTTCTGCGCGGCGGCGGCCAGCAAGGCGGCCGCCGCGGCGGAACCGAGGCAACCGCATCGATGGTCGGCTTCGGCGCCGCCTGCGCCCGCACGCAAGCGAACCGTGACGACGCGGTCGTTCGCGTCGTGGCGCTTCGAAACCGCCTCGAGGCATCGCTCTTGGGCGCCGTCGAGGGAGCGCGCCGCAACGGCGGCGAGCCCCGCTTGCCAAACACCTGCCACATGAGCTTCGCGCGCTGCGACGGCAACGCGCTCGTCGCGCGGCTCGACCTCGACGGTGTCGCCGCCTCGGCCGGCGCCGCCTGCGCCAGCGGCGTGGCCCACGCCTCTCCGGTCATGGATGCTCTCGGCGTGCCGCCCGATTACCTGGCGGGGACGCTGCGACTGTCGCTCGGGTACGAAACCACCGCAGCCGACATCGACCGCGCCATCGACGTCGTACCCGCAGCCGTCGTGGCGCTACGCGAGGCCGGACTCGAGGCGGTGCGCTGATGGCCCGGGTCGCGGTCGCCATGAGCGGCGGCGTCGACTCGTCGACGGCCGCGGCGTTGCTGCGCGAGGAGGGCCACGAGGTGTTCGGGCTGACGCTGCAGCTCTGGGACTACACCGTCGAGAACATGGCCTCGGGTCGCGGGCGTTGTTGCTCACCGGCCGACATCGCCGACGCCCGGATCGTCTCCGACCACCTCGATATGCCCCACTACGTTTTCGATCACGCCGCCACGTTCGCGGATCACATCGTCGAGCCTTTTGTCCAGGCGTACATGGCGGGAACGACGCCGAGCCCGTGCATCAGCTGCAACCGCCTGGTGAAGTTCGACATGTTGTGGAGGTTGGCGCGCGGTCTCGGCGCCGATTTTCTGGCGACCGGCCACTACGCCCGCCTCGAAAACGGCGCTGCCCGGCCGCAACTGAGGAAGGGACACGACCACGCCAAGGACCAATCGTACTTTCTGTTCGACGTCCCGGCGGAGCGTTTCGAGAACGTCCTCTTCCCGCTCGGCGAGCTGGCCAAGGACGAGGTGCGTGCTGCCGCCCGCCGCCTCGACGTGCCGGTTGCCGACAAGCCCGAGAGCTACGAGCTGTGCTTCATCCCCGACGGCGACAAGAACGGATTCGTCGAGAGGCGGCTGCCCGCCGACCGCCGCGGCGACGGCCCGGTGCGGCACCTCGACGGAACGTTGCTGGGCCACCATGGCGGGCTGCACCGATTCACCGTCGGGCAACGCCGCGGCCTGGGCCTCACCAGCGCCGAACCGCTGTTCGTCGTCGCCCTCGAGACCGAGACCGACACCCTGATCGTCGGGCCGGCGGAGACGCTTGCCGCCGAGAGGCTCGAGGCGCGGGCTTGCAATTGGGTTTCGATCGAGGCGCCGACGGCGCCTCTGCGCGCCGCCGCTCGGATTCGTCATCGCCACGACGAGGCCGGCGCCTTGATCACGCCGCTCGGCGACGACCGCGTGCTCGTCGAATTCGATGAGCCCCAGCGCGCCGTCGCTCCCGGGCAGGGAGTAGCTTTCTACGATGGTGACCTGCTGCTTGGCGGCGGCTGGATCGAAGGGGCTTCAGGCGCCAAGTTGCTGCGCTAGCAGGCCGATCGCAACCGCCTCAGCGACTCCAGCGCGCGCTCGGCCGCCATCTGCTCGGCGGCTTTCTTCGTCTTGCCGTCGCCGACGGCGAACGATTCGCCTTCGAGCTTGACCTCCACGCAAAACGTCTTGGCGTGGTCCGGACCTATCTCTTCGACCACCGTGTAGGCCGGCAGCGGACGCCCCTCCGACTGGAGCTGCTCCTGCAACAGCGACTTGAAATCGCTGAACCCGACGTTGTCGTGGCTCGAGTCCGTGAGATGCTGATACACCGTGCCGTCGACGAACTCGGTGGCCGCCTGCAGCCCGCCATCGAGATATGTCGCCGCGATCACCGCCTCGAACGCGTTGGCGAGGAGCGAGTCCTTCAGACGGCCGGCGGTCTTTTCCTCGCCCTTGCCGAGCATCAGGTAGGCACCGAGGTCGATCTCCTCCGCCCGCCGGGCGAGTGCTTCAGAGGAGACCAGAAACGCCTTGAGCTTCGACATCTCCCCCTCCGAAAACTCCGGGTGGCGCCGATACAACAACTCGCTCACCACGAGGCCGAGGACGGCATCGCCGAGGAACTCCAGCACCTCGTTGTCAGCGATGTCCTCCTCGTTTTCGTTGGCGAACGAGCGGTGGATCGTGGCGCGGTGCAGCAGTTCGCGGTCCTGGAACCGGTAGCCGATTCGGCTCTCCAGCAGGCCCAGCCGCTCGTGTTCTTCGCCAGCCTCGGCGCCGGCTTCCCCCCTCGCGTCAACTTCGTCGGCCATATGCACGCTCTATTTCTGCCCGCATCGCGGCGGCGGCCGCCGCCGGGTCGGGCGCTTTCATGATCGGTCGTCCCACCACCAGGATGTCAGCACCTGCCTCGACCGCGTCAGCGGCGGTCGCCACCCGGGCTTGGTCGTCGACCGATGCCCCGGCCGGCCGAATGCCGGGGGTCACGACGAGGAAGTCGGCGCCGTGCGCCGCCTTGATCGTCGCCGCCTCGTGTGGCGACGAGACGACGCCGTCGCAGCCCGCCTGTCGGGCCAGTGTGGCGAGCCGGGCGACGCTCTCGTCGGTGCCCCCGCGCAGGCCGACCTCGTCGATCTGGACGGCATCGAGGCTGGTCAATATGGTGACCCCAAGGAGTCGGGGCGTACCGCTATCGCGCGCCGCCGCAGCGGCTTCGATCATGCGCCGGCCACCGGACGTGTGCAGCGTCAGGAGCGACACACCGAGGCCCGTGGCGGAGCGCACGGCGCCGGCCACCGTGGCCGGGATGTCGTGCAGCTTGAGATCGAGGAACACCGACCAGCCGGCGCTGACGAGCTCCTCGACGAGTCTCGGCCCGGCGCTGATAAACAGCTCGATGCCCACCTTGACGATGTCGACGTGGTCGCGCAACGTGGCCGCCGCCTGCATCGCCGCGGCGTGGCTATCGACATCGAGAGCGACCGCCAGCCGGGGTGCTTGCCTCACCCTATGACCTCCAAGCGCACCGGCGCCACACCGGTGCTCAGCATCCCGAGCGCCTGCGCGGCGGCGAAAGACAGGTCGATGATGCGTCCCTCCACGAAGGGCCCCCGGTCGGTGATCGTTACCTTCACTGTACGGCCGTTGTTGAGGTTCGTCACCAACAACCGGGTGCCGAACTCCAGTGTCTTGTGCGCCGCGGTGAGGTCGTACATGTTGTAACGGCTGCCGTCGGCCGCCAGCCGTCCGTGGAAGGCGACGCCGTACCATGACGCGTCGCCGTCTGAGGCGACGCCGCCACCACCCGTGGGAACGCGGCGGGCGGCGCACCCGGCGCCTGCCGTGATCACGACCACGACGGCAAGCGCCGCGATGGTGAGGTGCCTGGCCCGCCGGCGTTTGCCGTCGGCAGCGCGATTGCCGTCAGCCACGTTCCAAGCTCCCGACGAGCTCGTTGATCGACGCCATGCCCTGCCGCTCGCACCAGTCGCGCAGGTCGTCCACGAGTCGTGTCGACACCGTGGGATCGTAAAAATTCGCGGTGCCCACCTGCACGGCGCTCGCCCCGAGGATAAAGAACTGCAACGCCTGATCGAGCCCCTCGATGCCGCCGATCCCGACGATCGGCAGGTCGGTGGCACGCCGCGTCTCGTACACCATGTACAGGGCGATGGGCAGAATCGCCGGCCCTGACAGGCCGCCGAACACGGTCGACAGCGTCGGTCGCCGCGTCGCCACGTCGACGGTCATGCCGCGCAGCGTGTTGATGACCGACAGCGCATCGGCGCCGCCGGCCTCGGCGGCGCGAGCCAGCTCGCCGATATCCGTGACGCCCGGCGTCAACTTCACCCATAGCGGCAAGGACGAAGCCTCGCGCACGGCGCGGGTCACTTGTTCGGTCTGCTTCGGATCGGTGCCGAAGTTGATCCCGCCCTCCTTGATGTTCGGGCAGGAGATGTTGAGCTCGAGGGCGGTGAGTCCCTCGGCGCCGTCGAGACGCTCGGCGACGGCGATGTACTCATCGACCGTGCGGCCCCAGATGTTGGCGATGACCGCCGTGTCGAAGCGTCTCAGAACCGGCAACTTTTCCGCCAGGAACTCCTCGGCGCCGACGTTCTGCAGGCCGATCGAGTTGAGCATCCCGCCCGGTGTTTCGACGATCCGGGGCGGCGCGTTGCCACGCTCGACGTGCACCGAAAGACCCTTCGTGACGATGCCTCCGAGTTTGCTCAGATCGGTAATCTCGGAGAACTCACCGCCGTAGCCAACCGTCCCGGAGGCCACGATCACCGGATTCGAGAGCTCGACCCCACCGATGCGGACGCTGAGATCGGGGGCCGCGGCGCTCATTCCCACACCAACCGCCGGCTGTCGAACACCGGGCCCTCGCGACAACAGCGCGCGTAGCGCCAGCCGGCGCCGTCGTCGGTGCGCACGCGCAGCACGCACGAGAGACAGACGCCGATGCCGCACGCCATCGGCGCCTCGAAGCTGACCTGCAGCGGCAGGTCGTTCGCCACCGCGATGTCGTGAACAGCGCGCATCATCGGCGCCGGCCCGCAGGCGTAGAGCAGGGCGCCGGCGCTGTCTTTGGATTGCAGGTACTCCTCTAACGGACCGACGACAAAGCCGTGCGAACCATCGCTGCCGTCGTCGGTGGCGACCGCCACCGGGACACCGAGCTCACGGAAGTCGTCGACGCACAACAGGGCGGCGGCGGTGCGGGCGCCGACGAAGGCTCGGACGCGGTGGCCCGCTTCCAGCAACTCCTCGGCGACGAGCGGAAAGGGCGCCGCGCCGACCCCACCCATCACCAGGAGATGCTCACCACCCACCTCGCCGGCGGCCGGCAGGTCGAACGGCACCCCCAACGGGCCGAGCACTTCCAGGTGATCTCCCGGTTTCTGCTGCTCGAGCAACGCGGTGCCGCGACCAACCACTTCGATCAGCAACGTAAAGCCGCGGGCGGCGCCCTCATCGTCCCGCAACAGGCGGTAGATCGCCATCGGCCGGCGCAGCAGCGGATCGATCGACTCCGCCACAGAGATCATCACGAAGTGGCCGGGACGGCATTGGGCCGCGATGTCCCGGCTCTCGAAGCCGAGAACGAATTGACCCGGGCCTACGCGGGTGACGGATTCGATGGCTAAGCGCCGATCGTACATGGGCTAGCACGCCGTGCTGGACGGCTCCCGGGGGTGTCGTTCGGCACACCGCGAGGAAGACGCAGAGTCTCGCCACGGGGGGGTTGTCCGCGAAAGTATCATGACGCCTCGGGGGCGGCAAATTTGACACGCCACACGGGCCTCGCTACGCTCAACTCGACTCGAGAAACCCTTTAAGGGCTGGCTCCGTGAGGCCAGAAAGGGGGACACATGAACCACATTCAGAAACGCGCAATAGCCCGAACGGCTCGCCGCGAGCCGATCGGGATTTTTTTGTATCGCCCAGGGGCTGCTCGCCATGCGTGAAAAGGCAACGATCATGGACGCTCGCCAAATGGACCGCGCCCTGTCGAGAATCGCGCACGAGATCGTCGAACGCCACCACGGGACCGACAACCTGGCGCTGGTCGGGATCCGCAGCCGCGGCGTGCCGTTGGCCGACACGCTGCAGCGCAAGATCAAAGACTTCGAGGGCGTCGAGATACCGACCGGTAGCGTCGACATCACGCTGTACCGGGATGACCTGTCGCAGATCGCACCCAACCCGGTCGTGCAGGCAACCGAGCTGGACTTCGAGATCGAGAGCAAGGTAGTGGTCCTTATCGACGACGTCCTGTTTACCGGTCGGACGATCCGGGCGGCGCTGGACGCGCTCATCGACTACGGCCGGCCGCGCGCCATCGAGCTGGCGGTGCTCATCGATCGTGGCCATCGCGAGTTTCCCATCCGCGCCGATTTCGTCGGCAAGAACGTACCGACGTCGTTGCGCGAAGTGATCAAGGTGCAGTGCGTCGACATCGACGGCGAGGACAGCGTGTTGATGATGGAGCTCGACGACGCCGTGCGCCCACATGACCATGGCGGCGACGACGGCGACGGGGGCGACAGCGACCGCGGCAGAGGCGACGTGGGCGACGGAGGCGGAGGCGAGTAATGCCCGGGGCCACGGAAGCCAAGGCCGCCCCCGGCGACACCGGCAACCCCGCCACGACCGCCGACACCAGCGACGCCGGTGACGTCATGTTCCCCGCGGACCGGCAGGCCGCAGCTCTCAAGAGCAAGGACCTGCTCGGGATCGAGTACCTGGACGCCGACGAGATCCGGTTGATTCTCGATACCGCGCACCATTTCAAGGAGATCTCGCTGCGCCCGATCAAGAAGGTCCCGACGCTACGCGGCAAGTCCATAATCAACCTCTTCTTCGAGCCGTCGACGCGCACCCGAACGTCGTTCGAGATCGCCGCCAAGCGCCTGTCCGCCGACACCCAGAGCATCTCGGCCTCGACGTCCGCGGTCGTCAAGGGCGAAACGCTCATCGACACCGCCCGCAACATCGAGGCGATGTACGCCGATCTTCTCGTCATCCGGCACGCCTTCCCGGGCGCTGCCCACGTGCTCGCCAGAGCCTGCAGCGCCGGTGTCATCAACGCCGGCGACGGCGCCCACGAGCACCCAACGCAGGCTCTTCTCGACGCCCTCACGATTCGCGACCACAAGGGCACCATCGAGGGCCTCCGGGTGCTGATTTGCGGCGACATTGCCCACAGCCGCGTAGCGCGGTCCAACATCCACTGTCTGCGCAAGCTCGGCGCCGACGTCGTGGTTGCCGCACCGCCGACCTTCATGCCCTGCGACGTCGAGTCGCTCGGCGTCGAGGCGTTTCACCGGCTCGAGCCGGCGCTCGAGGGCGCCGACGTGGTCATGACGCTGCGCATCCAGCTCGAGCGCGGCGGTAAGCTGTCGTTCCCGAGCACACGCGAGTATTTCAACCTCTTCGGGTTGAGCCGCGACAAGCTGGCGCTGGCCAAAGACGATGCCATCGTCATGCATCCGGGGCCGATGAACCGCGGCGTCGAGATTGCCTCCGACGTCGCCGACGGCCCGCAGTCGGTGATCCTCGACCAGGTCAGCAATGGGCTCGCCGTGCGCATGGCCGTCCTCTACCTGCTGGCCGGACGTGGAGCGGGCGCGAAGAATGTCGAAACTGCTGCTTAAGGGGGGCCGGGTCGTCGATCCGGTGCAGGGGATCGATGAGGTCGCCGACCTGATGATCGACGACGGCTTGATCAGCGGCATCGGCCCGGACCTGGATGCGAACGGCGCCGTGGTGCTCGAAGTCTCCGGATGCGTCGTCGCTCCGGGCTTCATCGACATGCACGTCCACCTGCGCGAGCCCGGGCAGGAGTACAAGGAGACCATCAAGACCGGCACCGCGGCGGCCGCGGCAGGTGGCTTTACCGGCGTGGCGTGCATGCCCAACACCTCGCCGGTAAACGATCAGCGCGCCGTCACCGAGCTCATCATCGAGCGCGCCGACGAAGCCGGATCCGTCCCCGTCTACCCGATCGGCTGCGTCAGCGTCGGCCAGAAGGGCGAGGCGCTCGCCGAGATCGGTGAGCTCGTTGACGGCGGCTGCGTCGCCGTCTCCGACGACGGCTACCCGGTGGCTACCGCCGAGCTCATGCGGCGGGCGCTCGAGTACACGCGGATGTTCGACATCCCGGTTATCGAGCACTGCGAAGACCTCAGCCTCACCGGTACGGCGCCGATGAACGAAGGCTCGGTATCGACCGCGCTCGGCTTCAAGGGCCACCCGGCCGCCGCCGAGGACATCATCGTCGCCCGCGACCTCGTGCTCGCCGAGCTCACCGGCGGCTCCCTGCACTGCGCCCATATTTCCAGCGCCGGCGCGCTGCGCATGATCCGCGACGCCAAGGCCCGTGGCATCGACGTCACCTGCGAGGTCACGCCGCACCACTTCGTCCTTACCGACGAGGAAGTACGGAGCTTCGATACGAATACCAAGATGAACCCGCCGTTGCGCTCCCAGGCCCACGTCGACGCGGTCATCGAGGCGTTGGCCGACGGCACGGTCGACGCCATCGTCACCGACCATGCCCCCCACCACGCCGACGAGAAGGTGCTCGAATTCGACCTCGCGCCATTCGGCATCGTCGGCCTGGAAACCGCCGTGCCGCTCGCCTGCGATCGGCTCCTGCACCGCGGCCACGTAACCCTCCAGCGGCTGGTAGAGTTGCTCGCCGTCAACCCGGCCCGCATTCTTCGACTCGACGCCGGCGACCTGAGCGAGGGTGCGATAGGTAACGTCACCGTATTGGATCTCGAGCGTACCGCGACCGTCGACGCTGCGGCGTTCGCCAGCAAGAGTCGCAACACGCCGTTCGACGGCTGGGAGCTCACCGGTTGGCCGGTGTTCACGATCGTCGCCGGCGAGGTGGTCTGGAAAGCGGCGCGATGACCGATCAGGAAATCATCGAGTTGCTCACCGAGTCCGGCGCCCTCATGGACGGCCATTTCCGGCTGTCGTCAGGGCTCCACTCGGCGCAGTATTTGCAGTGCGCGGTGGCGTTGCAGCACCCGACGCTGGCCGAGAAGATGGCCCGCGAGCTCGCCGAGCGCTGGCGTGCGGCCGCACCCGGCCAGATCAGCGCCGTCGTCTCCCCCGCCCTGGGCGGCGTCATCATCGGCCATGAGGTCGGCCGCGCCCTCGGCACACGGGCCTGTTTCGCCGAGCGCGTCGACGGCGAGATGACGTTGCGGCGCGGCTTCGTGCTCGGCCCCGGCCTCAGCGTGCTGGTCGTCGAGGACGTTGTGACGACCGGACGCAGCACGCTCGAGACCATCGAAGCGATCCGGTTCTGCGGCGGGGAGCCCGTCGGCGTGGCGTGCATCGCCAACCGCAGCGGCCAAGACAGCATCGGCGACCTGCCGCTGGTCTCGCTGGTCGCCCTCGACTTCCCGACGTTCGAAGCCGACGACTGCCCGCAGTGCGAGGCCCGCGAGCCGATCCAGAAGCCGGGGAGCCGGCCGGTTCCGGGCGACCGGTGAGCCAATGAGCTGATCCTGCCCGTGAGCCGCGAGATCCTCGGCTGCCGTCGCCCGCCCCTCGCGCGGGCTTGCGATCCGAGTGATGACGAGGTGGACCCCATCCTTCGGATAGTTTCCCGTCACATTCAAGGTGGAATCCAGATTGATGATTCAAGCTGCCTGGGGCTGACGTCGGCACCCGTGGCCGATTGGCTGCGCGCGCGCGATGGGGCCCTGCTTGCGGCAAGTATCCTTGACAGAGTGGGAACGGTTCAGCGAAACGGATTCTCGACGACAACCCCGTCGTAGTCCTGCCCCGCGTTGAGGTCTTCGGAGAGAACAACCGCGCAGCCCATCGTCCGGGCCGCCTCGATGACGGCGGCATCCCAAAGGGAGATGCGAAAGCGCTTGGCGGTTCGCAACGACCCCTCCATGAGCTCAACGTCGATCGCAGCGACCGGGAAACGGAGGACGAAGGAGTCGATCAACCGCGTCACCGCGTCGTGCTCGAGCCGGTCTGGTCGCGTCGCCCTGGTGGCCTGCACGTAGAACTCCTGCAGTACCTGAACCGACAGCGCCAGGTCACGCTCTGCCAGGAGCGCGAGGGCGATGGTGGCCTTCGCCTCTTCGTCGGGCGCCGTGCTCAGGGAGTAGAGCAGCACATTGGTGTCAACGAAGCGCATCGCGCTCGTGGACCTCGTCGCGGCTCAGTCGGTCACCGGCGCGGAAACGTTCGATACGTTCCATGACCTCCGCCTGGAGCGCCCGCCCGCGCTTGAAATCGGCCTCAGAGCCGTCGATTTGAAGGAGGAAAGTGCGCACCATGGCGCTGACGGAGGTATCCCGTTCCGCGGCGCGAATGCGGGCGCGTCGGTAGACATCGTCGGGTACGGCGACCGTGATATTTTTCACAGTTTCACAGTATCACGTTTTCACGGACATTCTCACAGAGTGTACCCCCTGCTATGTCAGACGGCCGCAACCAGCGCGATTCCGGAGCCCGGACCGGCTGCGACCGGCAACAATAGCTGTCGTTACCCGCAAAAGTAGTTGTCGCTCATCATTTCTTGTGTGGGCGCTGCCGCCGGCAGGTGCGGATTTGCTCGGGGTGTGGACCGGGACGTGTTCGTCACGCCCGGCGTCAGGCTCACTACCGTCGGCGTGAAGGGCTCCGCAAGCGGAAGGGTTCCCCAGGCAGGCAGACAGCGTCCAGGCTTGCGAACCCGAACAAGTTCGACGCGATCCCGGGGAGACGCTTCGAAATCTAGCCAGATGGGCCTAGCGGGATGCTACGCCGCTGTGGTGTAGGTGCCGGATTCGATTTCGTCGGCCACGGGCAGGAATATCAGCTTCGCCATCAGCCGCACCGCGTCGCGCGGCGTCCAGCGCTCGCCGGCCTCCTCGTTGTTCTCCTCGTTGAACTTGCGCAGCAGCTCCTCGAAGATCGACCCGATGCCGTGGTTGTCGAGTCCGGGGTGCTTGATGGAGCCGTCGGCGTTCTTCACCGGCTCGGGGCTGAGGTTGATCTCCGGCGAGGTGAGCTTCTCGATCAGCGTGCCCAGCGCATCGGCCTTGGAAAGTCGCGAGATCTGGTTGCGAAACTCGAAGTTCTCGAGGATATCCTGCACGTTGGGCGAGAAGCCATCGAGGTAGGCTTCGAAGTCGGCCTTGAGCTGCGAGCGGCTGGCGCGAGCCTTCAGTTCGCGCATGGTGAACTTGGAGGTGTTGTAGAAGGCCTGGCCCGCGGCCTGGCGCAGCGCTGGGTCCTGTTCGACCACCCCCCCGCCGCGTCCAGCGAAGCCTTCATGTCGAGCGCCGGCTGCTTGCTGTCTTCCAGAACCGCATCGAGGCGACGGAGAATGGTCATCGGCAGGATGACATCGCGATACTTGCCGCGGACGTAAAGGTCGCGCAGGACGTCGTCGGCAATGCCCCAGATGTAGCCGGTGATCCAGGTTAGTTGGGCTTGTTCCATCTGCTCTCGATACGATCCATGCTTGTCTCGCGGGCCGCGTGGCCCAGAGCCTCAACCGCAGCCGCGCCCCGGCGCAGCCCGTTGCCGTCGCCTGCCAACGCGGGTCCTTGTCGGCCTGACGGTTGGCAGCTCACCTGCGGGCGCCGCGGGCGGCCGCAACGGTACAGCCGTTTATCGGCGGGCCCTCTCTCCATCGTCGCGGGCGATCAGAGTGAAGATCTTGGCCCGGACCTCAGCCATGACCTCGTCCGGCACCGTGCAGAAGAACTTGGCCTGTCGCACTCGCCAATCCAAGCTTTTAACCTGGTCCGCGAGGACTGCCCCGCTGGCCTTCATACCGGCGGGCAGCACAACCTCGAAGGGATAGCCCTTGACGTGCGAAGTAAGCGGGCAGAACAAGGCCAACCCGACTCTGCGATTGTAGGGCGTAGGGGAAATCACCAGGGCCGGACGATGGCCGGCCTGTTCGTGGCCGGCTTGGGGGTCGAATTGCAGCCAAGAGATGTCGCCTTGGGCTGGCACGTATCGATGCCCCACTACAAAGCTTCCCGACCTACGGGGCTGCCCGTTGAGATCTCCTCGTGCAGATTCTCCGCCGTGATCTGGTCTAGAAGGTCTTCAAGCCGGTACCGGGGCGTGTCGACCGGTCGAACAACCAGGGTCCCGTCGTTGATTGACAGATCTACCGTCGAGCCAGGCCCGACGTGAATCTCCTCGGCAAAGGACTTCGGAATTCGGAGAGCCAGGCTATTGCCCCACTTTTGAATCTTGGTGCGCATTCACGAACTCCCCGGTTGCCGCCAGTCGTCAAGTCCCTCAAGTGTGTAGATACAATGAAGATACATTGCGACGGTTGCGTCGTCAAGATGTACCTTGATCGCTTCCGTGCCCAAACAGAACAGCGTGTCGTCGTCTGGTGGAGTCGGATTGCAGCCCAGCTCGGGACAGAGGATCGATTAGCGCGCCTGCTAGTGCCGCTTGAGACGACGCAACAACTCCTCGTGATCGACGCGCACCAGGATGGGCCGCCCATGCGGACACCGTGTCGGTGACTCGCAGCGTTCCAGGTCGGCGATCAGCCGCACCATCTCCTCGCGGGTCAGCGGGTGGTTGGCGCGCACCGCGGCGTGGCAGGCGATCGAGGCGGCCATCTCCTTGCGCACGTCGTCGAGCGCCGTGGGGCCGGCGCCCTGCTCGAGCGACGCGATCAGGGCGCGCACCATCTCGCCGAGATCGCGGTGCCCGAGGATGGCCGGTGCGGTTCGTACCGCCCAGGTGTTGCCGCCGAACGGCTCGAGCGCAAACCCCATCGAATCGAGCAGGTCGCGCTGCGTTTCGACGACGGCCGCTTCGCCGGCGGAAAGCTCGATCATTTCCGGCACCAGGAGATGCTGTGCCTCTACCGCGCGGGCCTCGATCTGAGCCAGCACTTGCTCGTAGAGAACCCGCTCGTGGGCGACGTGCTGGTCGATAATCAGGAGACCCTTGCGATCCGCGGCGACGATGTAGGTGTTGTCGTACTGGGCCAGCGGTCGGATAGAGCCCGCGGTGCCGCTGATTTCGGCGCCGGCAGGCGGCGCATCGAACTCGTCGGCCGCGACCGGGGTCCCTTGGGCGACGATCCACTCGTCGACGGGAAGCTCGCGCGACTCGCCGCTCCCCATCGGTGACCGCACGTCACGCGGCAGGATCTTGACCGGCGGGAGGTGGCGCGCCAGCGACTCGCGCACCGCGTTGCGAACGGCGCGATAGACCGCGCTCGGGTTGGCGAAACGAACCTCGGCCTTGCGGGGATGCACGTTGACGTCGACCTCCTGTACCGGGAGGTCGAGGAAGATCGCCGACACCGGGAACCTGCGGTGGTCGAGCAACGACTCGTAGGCGCTCACGAGCGCATGTACCAGGCGGTAGTCGGAAACCGGCCGGCCATTGACGAACCAGCGGATCTCGTTGCGGTTCGGGCGCTGGTGCTCCGGGTCGGTGATGCCACCGTGGATCGACAGCGATCCCGACTGCCCCGCCACCGGCAGCCAATGCGCCGCGACCTCGGCGCCCAGAACTTGATGCACGCGGTCGGCCAGCGTCGCGGCCGGGGGCGCCGCGATCAGGGTGCGCTTGCCGTGCGCCAGGCTGACGTAAATATCGGGGCGACACAGCGCGTAGTCGGTCACCGTTTGGCCGGCGTGGCGCAGCTCCGTCGTTGGTTTCTTGAGGTTCTTGCGCCGCGCCGGCGTGTTGAAGAAGAGATCCGCGACCCGAACCGTGGTGCCGCGCGGCCAGGCGACCTGTTCGATGTGGCGGTTTGCGCCGCCATCCATCTTGATGCGCACCCCGGGCCCCGCGCCGGTCCCGGTGGTGAGCTCGATGTGCGATACCGAAGCGATGCTGGCCAGCGCCTCACCGCGAAACCCCATGGTGGCGATGGCGTCCAGATCATCGAGGGTCGTCACCTTGCTCGTGGCGTGCTGCGCGAAGGCAAGCTCGACGTCGCCCGCGTCCATGCCATGGCCGTCATCGACCACCTCGATGAGCCCGATCCCGGCGTCCTCGAGCTGCACCGAGACGCGCTTCGCCCCGGCGTCGAGCGAATTCTCGACCAGCTCCTTGATCACCGACGCCGGTCGCTCTACCACCTCGCCGGCGGCGATGCGATCGATCACGAGCGGATCGAGGAGGTGGATGCTGCCCATGGTCAGCGTTCGGCGGATCGGCCGGGCGACAGATCGGCGGGCTTCGCAGCAGCGACCGGCGGAGCAGCGGGCGGCGGTGCGGCGTGCGGCGGCGCCGCGGCGTGGAAGCGTAACCTCTGCGTCCCGCGCCGCATACGATCGAGATACCGAACGGTGCGCAACTCCTTGCCGATGTTGCCGCGAATCAACATCCGGTTGACGGCGGCAAGCCGGCGGATCGCCGGCGCGTTGCGGCCCGCGCCGGCGGCGACCGCCTGCGGCTTTTTCTTGAGAATCTCCATCAGCAGGCCGGTGCCGGCCGCCGACAGCAGGCGGCTGCCGTCGAACTGCCCGTGGCAGGCGCGGCAGACGAACTCCTGCGGGTGCGGCACCACCCAACGTGCCGCCTCCAGTTGCTGCCCGCAGCTACTGCAGGTCGCCAGCAGAGGCAGCAGGCCCGAAAGCTGCAACACCCAGACCTCGAAGTAGCGCGCCGCGACGGGCAACGGAACGCCCTCCTCCACCGCCTCGAGAACCGCACCGATGAGCCGAAACAACGCCGGGTTGGGGTCGCGCTCGACGGTGAACTCGATCATCAGCTCGGCGAAGTAGGCGGCGAGCGCGGCCGATTCCGGCGTCAGCAATGACTCGTAGAAGGAACGATCGATCTCGCAGGCGGACACCCGGGTGAGCTCCCGTCCTTCCTTCTCGAAAAACACCAGGTCGCTACGGGTGAACGGCTGGAAGGCGCTCCCGAACCTGCTATGGACCCGCCGCGCGCCGCGCGCCGCACCGCGCACCCGGCCGAACTCGAGCGTGTAGAAGACGACGATCAGGTCTGCCTCGCCGAGCGCGTAGCGACGCAGCGCGTAGGCGGGGGTGTGGCGCAGCGGCACCCGGTCCCTCAGGCCAACAACATCGTGGCGATGAAGAAATAGGCGGCGACGCCGACGACATCGATGGCGGTGGTGACGAGCGGACCGGTGGCGATCGCCGGATCGAAGCCGATCCGCTGGATGAACATCGGCACCGCGGCACCGACCACCGCCGCCATCGTCATGCTGGCGGCGATCGCGAGGCCGAGCACGGCCGCCATCTCCGCCGTGATGTCAGGGGAGATGGCCCGGGCGACGACGGCGAGCAGAACGCCGAATGTGAGCCCCATCATGGTGGCAACCCCGAGCTCGCGCGCCACGACGCGGATGTCGTGCCCGCCGCGGATACGACCGGTGGCGAGGCCACGCACAACGATGGTCGAGGACTGGGTGCCGGAGTTGCCGCCCATGCCGGCGATGATCGGCATGAAGCCGGCCAGGATGATGATCAGCGGCACCCCGCCGTCGCCCTCCTGAGCGCCGAGCCGGACGGCGAAGTTTTCATAGATCTGCCAGGCGACGATGCCGCCGGCGAAGGCCGCCAGCAGCCAGGGAAAGCGCTGCAGGGCATTCTTCCAGACGGGGGCGTGGAGGACCTCTTGCTGGTCGCCCTCACCGAGACCGGCCATCAACAACATGTCCTCGGTTTCTTCTTCGCGGATGATGTCGATGACGTCGTCGACGGTGATGATGCCGACGAGCTTGTTCTCGTCGTCGACGACCGGCAGCGCCAACAGGTCGTAGCGCGCCACCAGGCGGGCGACCTCCTCCTGGTCGGTAGCGGTGTTGACCGACGCCAGCCGGGTATTCATGACCTCGTCGAGCTTCATTACCGGCTCTGCGAGCAGCAGCTCGCGCAGCGAACAGACGCCGACGAGGTGACGGCGGTCATCGACGACGTATAGATAGAACACCATCTCGAGCTCTTCGGACCGCGATGTGCGCAACGCGGCGATCGCGTCGGCCACCGGGACCTGCTCCTCGAGGGCGAAGACCTCGGGGCTCATGATGCGCCCGGCGGTCTCTTCGGCGTACGAAAGCAACCCCTCGACGGGCTCCGAGGCGCTGTCCTTCATCAGGTCGAGGACGCGCTCGGCCTGGTCCCCGGGCATCGCCGGGATGATCTCGGCGGCATCATCGGGATCGAGCTCGGCGATGATGCTGGCGACCTCGACGTCGGGCAAATCAGCCAGGAACCCGAGCGCCACCGCCACGTCGAGCTCACAGATCAATTCGGCGGCACGCTCCGGCGCCTCGCGCAGCATGAGCGAGAAGACGGTGTCCTGCTGCTCTTCGCTGAGGAAATCGATGAGGCGGGCGATGTCCGCGGCGTGCAGCTTGCGCAGCATGTTGGCGGTGTTGCCGGTGGCCCCCCGGCGCAGCAGCCTACGCAGCGGGTCGACCAGCACCGTTATTTGCTGTCGTGGCATCAGCCCTCGATCTCCAATTGGTCCAGGATCGGTGCGTCCTCCCGCCACCCCGACCGGACCTTCACGCGCAGGTCCAAAAAGACCCTACGTCCCAACATCTCCTCGATCTGCTGGCGCGCCGCGGTACCGACGGCCTTGAGCATCTTGCCCCCGCGCCCGATGACGATCGGCTTTTGCGACTCGGTGTCGACCATGATGGTGGCGAAAATCCGCACCGTGCCGCCGTCCCGCTCGGGCTCCTGCCACTCGTCGACGGCCACCGCCGTCGTGTACGGCAACTCGTCGCGCGTGCGACGCAGTAGCTGCTCCCGCACCAGCTCCGCCGTCAAGAAGCGCTCCGACCTGTCGGTCAGCGCGTCGGCGGGAAAAAGTGGAGCGGCTTCCGGAAGATAGCCGAGGACTACGTCGAGAAAGCGCTCGCAATTATCACCTTTCAGCGCCGAGATAGGAATCACCTCGGCCCAAGAGCCCTTCTGGCTGAGCGAGCCGATGATCGGCAACAGCTTGTGCTTGGCGATGCGATCAACCTTGTTGAGCAGCAGGAAGGCCGGCGCTTCGGCCTTGCCGACGAGATCGATGGCGTAGCGCAGCCCGGCCCCCGGGTCCTCGGTCACATCGACCAGCAAGGCGATGAGATCGACTTCATGAAGGGCCGCGCGTGTCGCGTCCATCATCCGTTTGTTCATTCGGTAGTGCGGCCGGTGAACGCCGGGCGTATCGACGAACACGACCTGGCCGTCGGGGCGGGTCAGCACGCCGAGGATCCGATGCCTGGTCGTTTGCGGCTTGTTCGACGTGATCGCCACCTTGGCGCCGACGAGCCGGTTCAATAGCGTCGACTTGCCGGCGTTCGGCCTCCCTACAAGAGCCACCGTGCCGCTGTGGTAGCCGGGCGTCTCGCTCATTCGGGCGCCGGCGGTGTCGTGGTGATCCGCACCCGATGCACGCGTCGCTCGTCGGCCTCGAGGACCTCCACGTGCAGGCCGGCGTGGTCGAACGACTCCCCCGGCTTGGGCACGTAGCCGAAGTGCACGAACGCCATGCCGCCAACGGTCTCGAACTCGTCGTCGCCGATGCAGACGTCGAGCATTTCCTCGACGTCCTCGATCTCGGCTTTACCCTCCGCCACGATGGCGCCATCGGGCTGCTTGACGAGCGTCTGCTCGGCCTCTTCGACCTCGTCCTGGATCTCGCCGACGATTTCCTCGAGAAGATCTTCGATCGTCACCAACCCGGCGGTGCCGCCGTGTTCATCGACGACGATGGCAAGGTGCTCGTGACGCCCTTGGAACTCGCGCATCAGGGCGCGGACGCGCTTGCTCTCGGGGACGAACATCGCCGGCCTCACGATGCTTCGCACCGGAGCCTCCGCCCCCTCCTGCTCCAGCGCCGCCACCAGTTCGCGGATGTTGACAACGCCGGTCACCTCGTCGATGTTGTCGCCCACCACCGGGATGCGGGAATGCTTGTACTCGGCGACCAGGCCGCTGAGCTCGCCCAGCGTCGCCGACTCGGCAATCGAGACGATATCGACGCGCGGCGTCATGACGTGGTCGACAAGAACCTCGCTGAACTCGGCGACGCCGCGCAGCAGGGCCTCGTCATGCTCCGAGACCAAGCCGGACTCCTCCGCCATGTCGATGAAAGCATCGAGGTCGCCCTCGTCGGGGGCGTCTTCTTCCGGCTCCGAGCGCGCCCGGCTGCCGCGCTGGAAACGGATCAGCATGCGCGCCGGCCCGCCGAACAGGCCGCGCAACAGCGAGATCAGCGGCCCACCGACCTCCAGCACCCGCATCGGCCCGAGCGAGGTGACGATCGCGAAGGCCAGGAGCTTGTCGACCAGCAGATAGGCACCCAGCGCCAGGCCTGCCGCCCAGGCCAGACGGCTGGCGGTATCGCCGGCGCCGAACCATTCGGGACCGAGTGTGGAAACCGCCACGACGACGGCGACGAGGGCGAGCTGTTGCGCCAACCGTATCGCGGTGAAGGTCACGTCGATATGTTCCCAGGAGGCGCCTTCGTCGGCGTCATCGCCGAGCGTTCGTTGCGCCCAGCGGTACACGTCACGACGCGACGCGGCCCGCGACGCGACCTCGAGGACGGCGACAAGCAACAGGGCGACGGCGGGAACGGCAACGGCGAGCAGTTCGTTGACGCTCATGACGTGCCTCGGCGGCCCGAGATTTCAGGCAGCAGCCGCAGCTCGAGCGCTTGCATCTGACCGCTGTCGCGCTCGTGATCCTGGCCCAACAGATGCAGCAGGCCGTGCAAGGCCAACACCTCGAGCTCGAGCGTGTAGCTGCGGTTCGCCTGACGCGCCTGGCGGGCCGCCTGGTCGGTGCAGATCACCACGTCGCCGAGATCGCGCTCGCCGGACGGATCGAGGTCCTCCGCCGGGAAAGAGAGCACATCGGTGGGTCGCGGCACGTCGACGTAGCGGCCGTGGTAGTCGCTCATCGTGCGATCGTCGACGAACACGAAGGAAACAGAATCGGCGCTCGAGGCGGTTTCCTGGAGCGCGCAGTGCACGATACGACGCAGCCGGACAGCTTCAATGATAGGCCTGATCTGAAAACTGCGAATCGCTATCCTCATCGTGCAGGGTTGCCCTCACGTCGGGGCGCGACGTCTCGGTCGGCTCGGGGTATTTGATTCTCTGATGATGCATCCCGGCCAGCACGCTCAGGAACGCGTCGGAGATCTTCGACAGATCCTCGAGCGTCAGCGCGCACTCCGCTAGCTGGTCGTCATCGACGACCTCCTGGATGGCGCGCCGGATCATGGCCTGCAGCTTGACCGGGCTGGTATCGGACAACGTCCGCGAAATCGCCTCGACGCCGTCCGCCAGCATAAGAATAGCGGTTTCCTTGCTGCGCGGCTTGGGTCCCGGGTAGCGGAAGTCGCGCTCGTCGACCTCGCGGCCGTCATCGATTGCCGCCTGCCGGGCTTTTTCGTAGAAGAAGCGAATCAGCCGCGTTCCGTGATGCTGTGGAATCGCGTCGATGAGCGGCTGCGGCAGACCGTGTTCCTGGGCGTACGCGACGCCATCCTTGACGTGGCTCACCAGGATGAGGGCGCTCATGTTCGGCGACAGGTCGTCGTGCGGGTTGTCGCCGTCCTTCTGGTTCTCGACGAAGTAGTGCGGCTGCCGCAGCTTGCCGATGTCGTGGTAGTAGGCCGAGACGCGGGTAAACAGCGGGTTCACTCCGATCGCTTCGGCCGCCGTTTCGGCGAGGGTGCCGACGACGATGCTGTGGTGGTAGGTGCCCGGCGCCGAGACCGCGAGATCCTTGAGCAGCGGCAGGTTCATGTTCGACAGCTCGAGCAACTTGATGTCGGTCAGCGACTGGAAGAGGTGTTCCAACGGCGGTATCGCGATGGTGACGACGATCGACACCAGGATGCCGCCGACCAGCGCGCACAACGACGAAAAGGCCAACGCCGCCGGCGGTTCGATGGGCTGCGCCAGCAAACCGAGACCCAGGGCCGTCATGGCATTGACCCCGCCAACGACCATCCCCGCACGGATAAGCGCCGTGCGCTGTTTGTACTGGCTCATCCCGTAGAGCGCCGCGAACGAGCTCAGCATCGCAAACACGGTCATCTCCAGATCCTGCGTCATCGCCCCGACGACGACGCCGAACACGGCGGAGAACGCCCACGCAACCTGGACGTTGACCAGCAGCATCAGCAGGATAGCGCCCGAGGCGAACGGAACGGCGTACTCATAGCTCGCCACCGAAGTGAAGGGCTCGCCCGGCGCGGCGTTCGCAATCGCCTCGCCGAGAAAGAACGAGCCCCGGGTCAACGCAACCATGCCGACAAGGACGACCAACACGAGCGGGTAGAGGTGCCGCACCCGCTGGTACCGCACCTGCTTCTGGTAGTGGGTGACGTAGCGCCACAGCGAAAAAACAGCCAGCGCCAGCAACAGGACCATACCGGCGAGCGACAGCAGCGACCGGTCGCTCCGGTATTGTTGACGCAGCGCTTCGAGCTCGAGGATCTTCTGCGCCGTGACCTCGTCGCCCTGGCGCAACAACACCCGCCCACGCTTGACCTGGTAAAAGACCGGCTCGACCGCATCGGTCGCCTCGCGGCGCCGCTGCTGGGTGGCGTTGCTGCTGTAGTTCAGGTTCGCCGACAACAGACCGGCGCCGAGCTCCGCAAGGGTCGCCTCGGCACTGTCGGAGAGCTCGAGTCTTTCGGTCAACGCCACCTGTAGCTGCGCCCGGGCGTCACCCATATTCAGGACGGAGCTGGCGTCGGGCAGGCGGGTTTCCTCCTGGGTCGTGATATCGCGGACGTTGATCGCCGTCGGGCCGCCGAGCCTCGTTTGCTCGATCGTGCCGATCAAGCTGTTCCCGGAAAACGAGATCAGCGTGCCGGCGACGGCGAGCTCGGTGGCCACGGAAAAGCCGCCGTCCTGCGCGGCCAGCGCGCCGATGAGCTCTCCGGGCAGCGGATGGCCTACCGCAGCCAGGGCCTCCTGCCCCAGGTCGGAGCGAGCTTCGGCGTCGAGATCGTCCCAAACGATCCCGGCGCCGGCGACGTTGGCCCGCCCCCAGGTGAACAACCTCTGGATGATGCCCTTGCCGTACTCGTGTGCCAGCGGCGTGTAGTCGTAGACGTCCGGAACGCTCTGGTCGGCCGCGGTCAGGCGCCGTTCGGTGGACAGGGGGTCGGCAACGGTGAGATCGACGGGTGCCGTTACCTCGGTTTCCGCAATATCACCCGGCCTGTAGTCGGGCTCCGGGAAGCGTATCTGCGGCGCCGTGATGACGACGATGGCGACCGTCGCGAGCACCATCCACAGTGCATCGTAGCCGAACATCGTACGAATTCTCTCGCCGAGACCGGGCTTGTCGGCGCGGCGCGATCGCGCGCGTGAGCTAGCCTTCATATCTCAACGCCCTCCTGCTACGGGCGCGGAGATATGCAGGCTAATCATCGTCGGCCTCGAGGTCGGCGCTGACGCCGGCCGCGGCGAGGGCCGCGGAGGCTTCCTTGGCCACGCGCCGAGCCTCGGAATCGTCCGCATAGGCGGCAATGATGTCTCGCACCAACGGGTGGCGAACGACGTCGCGCTCGTCGAACTCGACAAAGCCGATGCCGCGGATCTTCTTCAGCAGGCGGTGCGCCTCGATCAGCCCGGACGGCCGACCGGCGGGCAGGTCGATCTGGGTCACGTCGCCGGTGATCACAGCGCGTGATTCCATCCCGATCCGGGTCAGGAACATCTTCATTTGCTCGGCGGTGGTGTTTTGGGCTTCGTCGAGAATCACGAACGAATCCGCCAGCGTACGACCCCGCATGAACGCCAGCGGCGCGATCTCGATGTGGCCGCGCTCGATCAGGCGGTTGGCGCGATCGACGTCGATCAGGTCGTAGAGCGCATCGTACAGCGGCCTCAGGTAGGGGTTGACCTTTTCGTACATGTCGCCGGGCAGGAAACCGAGCTTCTCCCCCGCCTCGATCGCCGGCCGCGCCAGCACAACCCGCCGTACCTCGCGGCGGTTGAGCGCTTCCATCGCCATGGCCATCGCCAGGTAGGTCTTGCCGGTGCCTGCCGGGCCGATGCCGAAGACGATGTCGTGGCTACGAATGGCCTCGATATAGAGCTTCTGATTGACTCCCTGCGGGCGCACCAGCCGATCGCGCGCCGTCTGGATGCCGCCATCGCCGAAGAAGCGCTCCAGCGACACCTGGGGCGCGTCCTTGGCGATCCGAAGCGCCATTTGCACGTCCTGGTCCTTGAGCTCGTAGCCCTTGGCGATGAGCGCACCGAGCTCGGTCAGCACCTTGGCGGCAATGTCGACGCCGGCGTCGTCACCTTCGAGAAACACCTCACGGTCGCGTGCCGAAACGGTGATATCCAGCCCCGATTCGAGATACCGGAGGTTCTTGTCGTGTACGCCGAAGAGGGCCTGCAGCTCCCCTTCGGCGAGAGCAATCTTTCTCATATAGATACAAACGACCGCGCTACCTCGGTGGGAGGTCGACGCGGTCTCCAGGTTTGTTCAGGGTCGTGTGCCCATCGGGTAAATGCTAGCCGGGCGGAGGCGTTGATGTCCAGTGGGGGCCGCTTGCGGCGCGACTACGGCCAGGAGCGCGGTGCAGCCGGAAGCCTGCTTGGATTAGCGATTTCGGTCCCGTCTTTTTTCCCGACCGCATCAGCCCCGAGCTCGAGGCGTGGGGCGATCCGTGTCGCTATGATGGCTTCGCTTATCACGGACGACAAACTCAACCTCGCAATCCAACACTTCCAGCAGGGCCAGCAGTTGCCCGATTGATTTGGTGTAGTTGGTCTGGTCCAGCAGCCGGTAGAACTGCGCCGCCGAGGTCCCGAGTCGGCGGATCATCTCGCGCTTGCTGAGATTGCTCCGCCCGACACGCTCCTGGGCTTCCAACGTGAGCTCATAGAGCGCAAGGTCTTTCAGATAGTCTGGGTCGCTGTTGTACTCGAGAACCTGCTCAAGGTGAATGCTGTCTTCTCCGCCGGACGACAAACGGTAGGTGAACCCCTCATCGGCGAGCTCCGCATCCACGTACACCTCCTCCATGCGGTGCGATCGATCCGGCTGCACACGCAGCCGGGCGTACGGGTAGTTGAGCGTCCGACCATCGGAGACGGTGACCTCGAACGCCTTCTTGCGATTGTTTGCAACTACCTCGCAAATCTTCATAACGCGCCCTCAACTTCCAAGTCCGCGATAAGCCGCCGTACTCTGCGAGACGCGTCGCCTTTCATAGGCTTCCCGTTCTCCAGGTCCCACTTCACGACGAGTTCGCCATCCCGGTAAACATGCACATGGCGAGGCTCATGATCTCCCTTCCAAGTAAGGAAGTTGAATCCACCCCGCCGTATCTTCCCCGTGTGTAAACGTTACCAGGAGCGATAACGCTTGCGCTAGCCTGGATATCTCACCGGGCTGCATAGCGAGCGAGGGCGAGGGCGTGTCGGTTCCCTCGACCCCAGACCAGCGTCACACCCCGTTCAGTCGTCGTGGGCTTCAGGGAAATCCAGCGCGATGTGCAGCTCGTCGAGCTGCTCTTGATCCACCGGGGCGGGGGCCTCGGTCATCAGATCGGTGGCGGAGGCCGTCTTCGGAAAGGCGGTTACGGCGCGCAGGCTCTTCGCTCCCGACAACAGCATGACGATGCGGTCGAAGCCCATGGCGATGCCGCCGTGCGGCGGGGCACCGTAGTCGAGGGCATCGAGCAGGAAGCCGAACTGCGACCGGGCTTGCTCGGGGCTGATACCGAGCGCCGCGAAGACCCGTTGCTGGATATCGCTGCGGCTGTTGCGGATGGAGCCGCCACCGAGCTCCATGCCGTTGAGCACCAGGTCGTAGGAACGAGAGCGGACGGCGTAGGGGTTCGACTCCAACATGTCGAGGTCATCGGGGTGCGGCGACGTGAAGGGATGGTGCCGGGCCGTCATGCGGCCCTCTTCCGCGGCCGCCTCGAGGAGCGGAAACTCGAGCACCCAGCAGAACTCGAAGCCACCATCATCCGGGATCCAGCCCTCCTGCCGGGCGAGCTCCTTGCGGACCGCCCCCATCGTGACGCAGGCAATCTCCCACTCGTCACCGGCGATCAGCAAGGCATCCCCGACGCCGGTACCCGTTGCCTCGCACAGCTTCGTGATGACCTCGTCGCCGAGGAACTTGGCCACCGGCGACTTGAAGCCGTCTTCGTGGCGCTGGATCCACACCAGACCCTTGGCGCCCCGCGACTTGGCCAGGTCCGTGAGCTTGTCGAGCCGGGCGCGGCCGGCAGCGGCGCCGCCGGGCCAGCACAGCGCCTTGATCGCGCCGCCGCTCGCGGCGACGGAGCTGAAGGCGCGGAACTCTGCATCGCGGACGATGTCGGTGACGTCCTGCAGCTCGTGCTCGTAGCGCGTATCGGGGGCATCCGAGCCGAAGCGATCGAGCGCCTCGCGGAAGGTCATGCGGGGAAACTCGGGATCAGCCGGCAGGCCGGCGACCTCGAGAAGGCGCCGCATCATTCCTTCTGTGACCTCGAGAACGTCGTCGGGCTCGACGAAGCTCATCTCGATGTCGATCTGGGTGAACTCCGGCTGGCGGTTGGAGCGCAGGTCCTCGTCGCGAAAACAGCGTGCGAGCTGGAAGTAGCGGTCGAACCCGGAGACCATCAGCAACTGCTTGAATAGCTGTGGGCTCTGCGGCAAGGCGTAAAACGAGCCCGGGTTGACGCGGCTCGGCACCAGGTAGTCGCGCGCCCCCTCGGGCGTGGCGCGGGTCAGAATCGGCGTCTCGATTTCGTAGAAACCCTGCTCGTCGAGGTAGTTGCGCACCGCGATCGCCATCTTGTGGCGCAGCGCCAGGGCGCGCTGCAGCGGCGGACGCCGCAAATCGAGGTAGCGGTACTTCAAGCGTAGGTCCTCGAGAGCGCCGGAGTCTTCCTCGACGAGGAACGGCGGCGTCTCGGCTTTCGCGAGTGTCACGGCGCTGCTCACCCGCACCTCGACGGCGCCGGTCGGCAGCGACTCGTTCACGGTATCGGCGGGGCGCTCAGCGACGGTTCCTTCGATCTGAACCACCCACTCGGAGCGCCACTGTTCGGCGACGGCGTGCGCCTCGGCAACCTCTTCCGGGTTGAAAACAAGCTGCACGGCGCCGCTGCGGTCGCGCAAATCGACGAAAATGAGGCCACCGAGGTCGCGACGATGCCAGACCCAGCCCTGCAACCGGACCTTCTCGCCGGCGTGCGCGGCGCGGAATTCCCCGCATGTGTGGGTTCGGAACATGTCGGTCCTAGCTTCCCGAGTCCAGGGGTCGCTGCATCCCCTCGGAGCGCCGCATCAGGCGCTCGATTCCGCTGCGCCGCCGCGGCCCTGCAGCTCGTCGGCGAGCACCGTCGCGAGAATCTCGAGCGACACCTCGTGCTGCTCGCCGCTTGCCATCATTTTCAGATTACAGACCCCCTTTGAGAGCTCGTCCGGGCCGAGAATCACGACGGCCGGCGCCCCGGAGCGGTTTGCCGACTTCATCTGCGCTTTCATGCTGCGACGCTGAAAGTCGGCCGTGCAGCGCAGACCATGGGCCCGCAGATCCCGCATGACCGCCATCGCCTCGGGCATCAGGTCGCGGCTGACGGTGACAACGTAGCAGTCCAGGCCGGGCGCCTCCGCACGCTCGGGAAGCGCGAGCACGATGCGTTCCAGACCCGCCGCGAAGCCGACACCGGGAACGTCGTCGCCGCCCATCTGCTCGACCAGCCCGTCGTAGCGGCCGCCGCCGAGAAGGGAGTCCTGCGCCCCCAGCGTCGACGAGGAGATCTCGAACACGGTCCGGCGGTAGTAATCGAGCCCCCGCACCAGGCGCGGCTCGACCGTGTAGTCCACGCCCCAATCGCTCAGATAGCCGCACACCTCGTCGAAGTGGGTCCGGTTCTCGGCGCTGAGGTGATCGATGATCGTCGGCAGCTTGTCGATCACCGGCTGGTCCAGCGGGTCCTTGCTGTCGAACACCCGCAGCGGGTTGACCTCGTGGCGGCGGCGAGAATCCGCCGACATCTCGCCGAGGAGTTCTTTCTGGGCTGCGACGAGCTTCTCCATGTAGGCGGGCCGGTCGCCGGCGTCGCCGACGCTGTTGACGACGAGCCGCAGCGACTCGATGCCGAGATCGCCCAGCCAGGTCATCGCCATATCGATGATCTCGGCGTCGAGGGCGGCCGATTCGGAGCCCAACGCCTCGACGCCGATCTGATGAAACTGCCGGTAGCGACCCTTCTGCGGCCGCTCGTAGCGAAACATCGGCCCGATGTAGTAGAAGCGCACGACGTCCTTGCCGTGGCCGAGCTTGTGCTCGAGATAGGCGCGAATGACCGGCGGCGTGCCCTCCGGCCGCAGCGTCAGATCGTGGCCGCCGAGATCCGTGAACCGATACGTCTCCTTTTGCACGATTTCCGACGTTTCGCCGGTGCCCTTTGCGAACACGGCGCTGTCTTCGAAAATCGGTGTGCGCATCTCGCGGAAGCCGTAGCGCGCGAAGGCCTCGTGCGTGGCGCGCTCGACACGCTGCCAGCGCTCCACCTCCGGCGAGATGACGTCGCGCGTTCCCCGCGGCGCACGCAGCGCTTGCCGCTCGCCGCCTTCGGGTTGTCGTTCGGTCTTGCTCATGCGTCGTCCCACCTGGCCTGATGCGGGATCATCCGCCCCACCGTCACCCGCGACTCCAAGACGATGGGCGACTTGTCCGGGGAACAATGCAAGATTGTACCCTCCTGGATGTTGGTCGCCGACCCGACGCGGATCGGGCCGACGTCGCCACCCAACCCACAGCCGTACCAAACGCCGGCGTCGCGGCCGACCTCGACGTCGCCGATGACCGCCTCGATCGGGTCATGACGGCCTCGACCTGATCAGTTCACCGACCGAGATCTCATGGTCACCGTCAGCGGCCCGCACCTTCAGATGGCCGGCGTCCGTCAAACCATCGGCCACGCCCTCGATCAGACCCGCTTCTGTCTGCACGCTGACGTTACCGGCGACGCTCTCGGGGGACAGCTCCAACCAGCGCTCCCGAATCGGCGCCGTGCCGTGCTCGTGCCAGACCGACTCCCAGGCATCGAACGCGTCGAGCAGAGCCGCCAGGACGTCGAGCCGTGATACCCGATGCCCGAGCTGCAACTTCACGCTGGTGGCGCGTCCGCACAGCGCGGCGGGAAAGTCGTCGGCCGTGTGGTTGACGTTGACGCCGATACCGCACACCAGGAAATCGAAACCCTGAACGCTGGTCTCGGCCCCACCCCGACCGGTGGTCTCGGCCTCGACCAGAACGCCGGCGATCTTTTCGTCGAGAACGAAGCAGTCGTTGGGCCAGCGCAACAACGGCTGGCTCGGCAAGAACAGGTCGAGGGCTTCCGCCGTGGCGATACCAGCCACCAGTTGCACGGCGCTACCCGATTCAGCCGCCGGAAACTCAGGGCGAAGCAGCAGGGAAACGTACAGGCCGGCGCCGGCCGGCGACACCCAGCGCCGCTGCCGGCGGCCACGCCCTGCGGTTTGCTCGCCGGCCACGACCACGGTGCCGTCCGGCTCCCCGGCGCGGCCGAGAGCGCGGGCTACCTGGTTGGTCGAATCGACGCTGGCGAAGTAGTGAACCGCGGCGCTGAAACGCGACGCCGGCAAGGCGCTGGCGACGTTGGCCAGAGACGGCATCTCAACCGTCCAGCGAGTCGAGATGTCGGCGCAGGCGCTCGGCCTCGGCGGTGAGCTCGTCGCGTCGGGCGCGCACCTTCTCGACGACCTCGGCGGGGGCGTTGTTGACGAACCCGTCGTTGCCGAGACGCTTCTCGAGGCCGGCGAGATCAGCCTCGACACGCTGCAGCTTGCCACCCAGGCGATCGCGCTCGCCCTCCAGGTCAACGACGCCGGCGATAAGCAACACCGCCTCGACGTCACCGACGGGCACATGGACACCGGCGCCGGCTTCCTCGTCGCCGGATCGCAGCACCACCGGCTCCGCCTTGGCGAGCAGGCCGAGGTAGTCGGTCAACTCCTCGAGCTCGGCGCGGCGCGCCGGATCGTCGCTGATCAGATCCACCGGTACCTTTTGCCCCGGGCCGATGTTGAAGTCGTGACGCACGCGGCGAAGCTCGGTCACCAGAGCCTGCAGGTCGGCGACGCGGGCCTCGGCCGCTTCGTCACGCCACACGACGTGGGGGCTGGGCCAATCCGACAGGCACAACAGGTCGCGATCCCCCGGCAGACGGCTCCAGATCTCCTCGGTGATGAACGGCATGATCGGATGGAGCGCCTTCAACGAGCCCTCGAGAACCGCCATCAGGGTGGCCCTCGTCGAGCGCAAGGCGGCCGGATCCTCGCTCCACAGCGACAGCTTGGCCATCTCGATGTGCCAGTCGCAGAACTCGTGCCAGATGAAGTGGTAGAGGCCGAGGCTGGCCTCATCGAAGCGGTACTTGCCGAGGTTTTCCTCGAACTCCGGCACAATCCGCGCGAACCGCGACAGGATCCAGCGGTCGGCGAGATTCGTGGCCACCGGGTGGGCGGCGTCGCTCACCGCTTGCTCGGTCTCGAGCTCGTCGCCGAGATTCATGAGCACGAAGCGCGCCGCGTTCCACAGTTTGTTGCAAAACGTCCGGTAGCCGGCCAGCCGGTCGGGCGCCAGCACCATGTCGCCACCAGGCGACGCCATCGACGCCAGCGTGAAGCGTAGCGCGTCGGCGCCGAACTCCTCGATCACCTCGAGCGGGTCGACGACGTTGCCGCGCGACTTGCTCATCTTGTCGCCGTTCTCATCGCGCACCAAGCCATGGAAAAAGACCTCGCGAAACGGCACCTCCCCGCAAAAACGCAGCCCCATGAAGATCATGCGGGCGACCCAGAAAAACAGGATGTCGTAGCCGGTGACCAGCAACGCCCCGGGGTAATAGCGTTTCAGGTCGGCGGTCTCGTCCGGCCACCCCAGCGTCGAAAACGGAAACAGCGCCGACGAAAACCAGGTGTCGAGTACGTCGGTCTCCTGGCGCAGCTCACCGCCGCATTCACAGGCGTCGGGATCCTCGACGGCGACGATCGTCGTGGCGCACGCGTCGCAGTGCCAGGCCGGGATCCGGTGGCCCCACCAGAGCTGCCGGGAGATACACCAGTCACGGATGTTGGTCATCCACTCGCGGTAGACCTTCACCGTGTGGTCGGGAATGAAGCGGATGCGACCTTCTTCGACCGCGGCGAGCGCCGGCTCGGCGAGCGGCGCCATCTTCACGAACCACTGCAACGACACCAGCGGCTCGATGATCGTGTCGCATCGATCGCAGTGGCCGACGGCGTGGACGTGGTCTTTTCGCTCGACCAGGGTTCCGTCCTGCCGCAACCTTTCGACGATGTTCGTGCGCGCCGCGAAGCGATCCTGGCCGGCGAACTCACCGGACCGCTCGGTCATCGTCCCGTCGCGGCCAATGACCTCGACGCGGTCGAGATCGTGACGGTTGCCCGCCTCGTAGTCGTTCGAATCGTGCGCCGGTGTCACCTTGACGACGCCGGTCCCGAACTCGGGATCGACAAAGTCGTCGGCGATGATGGGCAGCTCGCGGCCGATAATCGGCAGGATCGCCGTCTTGCCCACCAGGGCGGTGTAGCGCTCGTCGTCCGGGTTCACCGCCAGCGCCGTGTCGCCGAGCATCGTTTCCGGGCGCGTCGTCTCGACTTCGATGTACGGCGCGACGTCGCCCAGGCCGTGGTCGCGCGCCCGCGCTCGCCACCAATCCGGATCCGCATCCTTCAACGGGTAGCGGATACGCCACAACGAGCCGTTGGTGTCGCGGTGCTTGACCTCGAGGTCGGAGATCGCGGTGCCGCAGCGCGGGCACCAGTTGACCAGGTACTCGCCGCGGTAGATCAGCCCATCGTCATACAGGTCGACGAAGACGCGCCGCACCGCCCGCGACAGGCCCTCATCGAGGGTGAAGCGCTCACGGGTCCAATCGACGGTAAGCCCCTCGTGGCGCATCTGCCCGAGGATGCGACCGCCGTACTCGTCTTTCCATTCCCACACCCGGCGCTCGAACTCTTCGCGACCGAGCTCGATCCGACTCGTGCCTTCCCGGGCCAGTTGCTTCTCGACGACGTTCTGGGTCGCAATACCGGCGTGGTCCATGCCCGGCAACCACAGCACGTCGTAGCCCTGCATCCGCTTCCAGCGCGCCATGATGTCCTGGATCGTGTGATCCAGCGCGTGACCGACGTGGAGCGAGCCGGTCACGTTCGGCGGCGGGATCACCATCGAGTAGACCGGCGCCGACGACTCCGGATCCGGCGTCCCGACGGCGCGCTCCTCCCAAACCTTGGCCCAGCGAGGCTCGACAGATGCGGGGTCGTACCCCTTCGGCATCTCCTCGGCGGCGCTCGGCCCCATGGCTCAACGCCCTCCGCGCCGGCCGCAGGGGGGCGTTGAGATAGAGGCGCTGGATGCAGGTTTCCTCTGATCAGACATGCTGTGCGAGAAAAGTATCGTTTGTAGAGAAAAATTAATGCGGGCGCAGGGAAACTCTCGGGCCCGGGCACGAATTATAATCCCCGCGTGCCGATCCCGCTGCGGAAGTTCAGTCAGAACTGGCTCGTCAACGACGAGCTCGCGGTTGCCCTCGTGCGCTCGATGCAGCCACGCGACGGCGACCACTTTCTCGAGATCGGCCCCGGCGAGGGACGCATGACCCGCGCTCTGCTGCAACATGACGTCAAGGTGACGGCGGTCGAGGTCGATCAGCGTTGCTGCGCAGCCCTAGAGACGCTCGCCGGCGACTCCGCCGGAAGGCTCTCGGTGATCCACAGCGACGTTCTCGACTTCGATCCGGCCGGGCTCGCCAACGCCGGCGGGCTCAGCGACCCCAGCGAGCCCGGGCTGCGGTTCGTCGGCAACCTTCCGTACGCCGTCGCCAGCCCCATCCTGCGCTGGACGGCCAAGCACCATGACCTCGTCCTCGACGCCCACTACATGGTCCCCGCCGACGTTGCGGAGCGCATGTTGGCGGCGCCCGGCTCCTCGGCCCGCGGTCTCTTGTCGGTGCTCGTCGGCTGGTTCTTCGACGGCGAGGTCGTACGCCGTCTGGGCCCGGGCGCCTTTCGCCCGCCGCCCAAGATCAAATCGGCGTTCGTTCGCTTGACGCCGCACGAGCCTCCGGCCTGCGCCGCCGGTAAGGCGCATCGCCGCGCGGTCGTGCAGGGTGGGTTCGCGCACCGCCGTAAGACGCTGGTGAACTCGCTGCGCCAATCCGGTTGGCAACGCGATGACATCGAGGATGCGTTGGCGGCCGCCGGCATCGACGCGGGGGCGCGGGCGGAAGCCGTCGAGGTGGCGCAATTCGCCCGGCTCGCCGAAGAGCTGCCGGAGCTGAGCCGGTGAACGGCGCGACGGGGGTACCGTCGCTCGCCTATTCGATCATCCTGGCGGTCATCCAGGGTGTGACCGAGTTCCTCCCGGTCTCGAGCAGCGGCCATCTCGCCGCGGCGCAACTCGTCTGGCCGGCGATGCAATTTCCCGGCGAGCTGTTCGAGGTCGGCGTGCACCTCGGAACCACCATGGCGGTGCTCTTCTACTACCGTCATCTGATCGTCGACATGCTGCGCGGGATGCCGGACAACCGTATGGTCGGCGGCCTCTTCGCCCGCCAATGGGCCACCTACATCGTCCTGGCATCCATTCCGACCGCGGCCATCGGCCTCGGGTTCGAAGACGCGATCCGCGGCGTTTTCGAGCGCCTCGATCTCATCGCCCTGTGCTTGGCGGCGACTGGGGTCGTGCTGATGGCGACGCGCTTCGTGCCACGCCGTGAGTACGTCATCACCCCGGCGGTTGCCATCGCCATCGGGGTCATCCAAGGGGTGGCGATCCTGCCCGGCGTGTCGCGCTCCGGTCTGACCATCTCCCTCGCCTTGATGCTCGGCGTTGGATGCCGGCAGGCGGTAACGTTTTCCTTCCTGCTGTCGGTTCCGGCCATTCTCGGCGCCACCTTGATCATCGGCCTCGATGCGCTCGAGACCTCCATCGGCACGAGGATCTTGTTCGCCAACATCGGCTTTGCTACCCTCTGCGCTGGGGCGGTTGGATACATCTGCATCGGGCTTGTGCACCGTGCCACCGAGGGTACCTGGTGGCATCGATTCGCCTGGTATCTGTGGGCGCTGTCAGCGGTGCTCGCGTGGCTCGCGCTGGGTAGTTCCGCGTAGTTTGTGAACGGAACCCCGGGAGGCGCTGAGACAATGTGCGAAGCTCGCTTTGGAGCCGTAACACCAGAGGGTGGTACGTGGCTCGCAAACGCAAGCGCCCCGCTTCCCAGGGCCGTTTTCGCGAAGAAGCTATTGGATTCGTCTGCCTGGCCGCCGCCGTTTTCCTGGCGGTAGCGCTGATCTCGTACACCGCCGCGGACCCCAATCCGTTCGACTTCGCGGCCAGCGCCCCGATCCAGAACTGGGCCGGTCCTGTCGGTGCGACGCTGGCAGCGATTGCCTTCCAGTTGGTCGGACTCGGCGCCTGGTTGTGCGCCTTCGTCCTCGCGTTGGTGGGCTGGAACCGCATCCGTCGGCGCAAGATCGAGTCGCCGTTCACCAAGACGGTGGGCATCGTCACGTTGACCGCCTCGGTGTGCGGGCTGATCACCATGGCGCTCGGCACGATCGGCTACAGCGGCGGCACGTTCGCCGCCGGAGGCATCGTCGGATCGCTGAGCGCGATGGCTCTGTTGTCGGCATTCGGCCCGGTCGGCGGCCCGCTCGTCGCCATCACCGCAGCGCTGCTGGCGATCATCGCGGCGACCCGGCTATCGATCGAAGGCATGGTGGTGGCGGCGTGGAGGTGGCTGATGAACGCCGTCCGACGCCTGCGCACCGGCTTCGCGCACCGGCGCGAGCAACGCCGCAAGGCCAAGGCGCGACGCGCGGTCATCGACAAGCACGCTGCCCGTGAGAGCGCCGCAAAGAAAGCAAAGCGTTCGGGCAAAAAGGTCGACGAGGAGCCGGCGACCTCCGGCCCGCTGCTGAAGGTGAAGGTTCCGGTCACCCTGACGCGGCCGGACGCCGAGCTTCCCGAGATCATGGTCGCGGCAACGGCCGAGCAGACACCCCCGATCCGACGGCGGACCAAACCAGAGACCGGGCCGCCGCCATTGCAGCTCGACCCCCTCCCCTTCGAGCAACCGGCCGGTCCGAACGGCGCCTACGCCTTGCCGGGCGTCGAGATGCTCGAACAGCCGTCGCCTCACGATGAGATTGACGAAGCGGAATTCGTCGAAAAAGCACGAGCGATCGCCAGCAAGGGCGCCGAGTTCAACGTAGCCGGCGAAGTGGTGGCGATCCATCCCGGCCCGGTCGTCACGACCTATGAGTTCCAACCCTCGGCCGGCGTGAAGTACAGCCGGATCCTCAACCTCGAGGAGGATCTCAGCCTGGCGCTCCGGGCCGAGAGTATTCGCATCGCCCGACTGCCGGGCAAATCGACAGTCGGTATCGAAGCGCCGAACAGGATCCGCAAGATCATTCGCATCCGCGAGATCTTCGAGTCGCCGCAGTTCCGAAACTCGCGCTCCAAGCTCACCCTGGCGCTGGGCAAGGAGATCCACGGCGAAAACGTCGTCACCGACCTCGCCCGCGCCCCGCACCTGCTGATCGCCGGCACGACGGGTTCGGGCAAAAGCGTGGCGCTGAACTCGATGCTCCTGAGCCTGCTGTACAAGGCCACTCCCGACGAGGTGAAGCTCATCCTCGTCGATCCCAAACGCCTCGAGTTCGGCCTCTATGAGGACATCCCGCACCTCTTGACGCCGGTTGTGGTCGACGCCGACCGGGCCGCCAACGCCCTCGGCTGGGCGGTGCGCGAGATGGAAAAGCGTTACCGCAGGCTGGCCGAGTTCGGCGTCCGCAACATCGAGCAGTTCAACATGATGTTGCAGCGTGGCGAGGAGGAGATGATGGCCAACGCGAAAAAGTCCCGCAACGGCTCCCCGCGCGCCGACTTCACCCCTTCGGAGCTCAAGCCCATCCCCTACCTCGTCGTCATCATCGACGAGCTCGCCGATTTGATGATGTGCGCCTCGGCGTCGGTCGAGTTCTGCATCATGCGCCTGGCCCAGATGGCGCGCGCCGTCGGCATCCATCTGATCCTCGCCACCCAGCGACCCTCGGTCGACGTCATCACCGGCACGATCAAGAACAACCTGCCGGCGCGCATCTCGTTCCGCGTCGCGTCGAAAGTCGACTCGCGCGTCATCCTCGATGCGCACGGCGCCGAGAACCTCCTCGGCAAGGGCGACATGCTGTTCCTCGCCCCCGGCACCTCGAGGCTACAACGCATCCACGGCGCCTACGTCGACGAGGACGAAGTTCGCGCCGTGGTCGACTTCTGGCGCAACCAGGCGCGGCCGGAATACCAGGACGAAGTCACCGAGCCGCCGCCGGAAGACGCCGAAGCCAAGAAAGCCGACAAGCGATCGAGCGACCAGGACGAGTACTTCGAGGAAGCCTTGCGCCTGGTCGTCAACGCCGGCGAAGCGTCGATCTCCAACATCCAACGCAAGCTCCGGCTCGGGTACGCCCGCGCCGGCCGCATCGTCGACATGATGGAGGCCGAAGGCCTGGTGGGCCCACCGGAAGGCTCGAAGCCCCGCCGCCTGCTGATCGATGCCTCGTGGGTGGCGCTGAACTACGGCAACGAGGCGGCGCCGCCGCAGTAGGGCGTCGCCCGATCAGCCGTCCATGCCGGCCTGTTCGCGGATATAGCGGGCGGCCGTCTCATGGGTGCCGAACCACGCGCCGCCCTTGGCCTGGATGTGGTCGATCAGCCCTTCCAGCGCCACGATGCGGGACCGGTGCCCGACGATGTGCGGATGCATGGTCAACAGCAGCATCGTGCGTTCTTCCCAGGCGCGGTCGGAACTCGTCGATCCAGACCTGCCTGACGTCACGCGGCGGGCTGTAGCGCGTGCCCAGCGGGTTGAACAGCGGTGCATCGTCGAGGATCCACTCCACCGGCAGCTCCACGATACCGGTCGGGGTGACGAGCTCGTAAGGCCGATCATCGGCCATCAGCGAGCTCTCGTACACGAAGCTCAGGTCTCGGACGATGTTCAATGTGTTGGGACTGAAGTTCCACGACGGCGCTCGGTACCCGACCGGCCGTGTCCCCGCGATCTCCTCGATCGCATCGACCGCCTGCTCCAGCGGGCGGCGCTCGGTGTCGCCGTCGAGCACCGAATTGCGTTCGTGAATCCACCCGTGGACGGCGATTTCATGGCGACCCGATGCCTGGATGATGCCAGCCTGTTGGGGCGCCAGCTTCAAGCTCCAGGCAGGAAAGAAGAACGTCGCCGGGACCTCTTCGCTATCGAGTAGAGCCACGACCCTCGGTAGGGCCACCCGAGCGCCGCCCGGGGCCGCACGCCAGTACGGTAACGGTCAGGCAAAGGAGAGCGCTGCGCAGCAGGTGCTTGCTCATGGAGGCTCCGGCGATCGTTCGACGATTCGAGCGGGTTCGTGTGGGGGCGGCCTACCAGATCCCCAGTTGCATGGTGAGGCGCACCCGGATAGCGTTTTCCTCCGCGAGTACCTGGTGGACCTCGAGCGATGAGATGCCGAACGACTGCTGGCTCCGGAGCGTGCGGTTCATTGCCGCCATCAGATCGAAGGTGTGCGTCATCGGTAGCTCAACGCCTGCCAGGCTCAGAAGCGCTGACGTCAAATCGGGCATGCGCTCGGTTTTGATCTCGAGAATCTCCAGGGCAACGGCACTCCCCTCGGCGAAGGGTCGCGCCGACAGCGTGACCTCTGTGTTTGTCCCGGGACCACCCAGGCAACCGCCCGCCACCCCGGTCCCTCGCCGACGGTAGTATTCGGCCGAGATGTGCACGAGCCCATCCTTCACCGACACACTGGGGTTCTGTATGAACTCGTAGCTGCACGCCGAGTACTCGCGAAAATGGAACCGCCCGCCGTCGGTGAAGTAGATCACCCGCAGAAAGCCCTGGATCAGCGGCGCATTGAGGCGCAACTCGCTGAAATTGGATCCGGAACCCTCGGGACCTGATGCCTGTGAGGCCGCTGCCTGGTAGGCCGTCGCACTAACCAGCAAGGCCAGCAGTAGCGGCAGAGAGCGTGTGGCGGTGCATAAGTTCATGTTCGTCGACCTCCGTCAGAGCGTTCCTCAGTCGGACTTGGCCCGATCAGATCGTGCAGACCCACGCCCGATAGTGCGGTAAGCGGTGGGAGCTACTTCGTCCGAGCGGCGCCGCCGGGGTTGCGCGACCCAAGAGCCTCTCCCGAGCTACTGATCCTTCCGGGTGCCGGCGCCGGTCGTCGCGTTCTCTGGTGCCAGCACCGTCGATGCTCCGGGGTTCCCGAACTGCACGGTGAAGTACAGCGTCGCCTGGGTGCGGAGATCCGAGTAGTCAAGCGCGGCGTCGAGCAGGTATCGATCGGCGAAGATCATCCCCGCGCCGCCGCTGACGTGCCACAGGTCGTCGCCCGGCCGAAACACGATCTGCTCGCGCTGTTCGACCTCCGACTGTGCGATTCCCCGGTAGACCATGCGGTGGTCGGGCTCGTACCACATGCCGCCACGGATGACGATCGGGCTGCGCCGCAGAAACGAGTACTCGACGCCGACGTGGAACTCGTTCGAATCCTCCGCTGTTACATCGTCCGAACGATCGCTGAGGATCTTCGTGAGGTTGTCGGTCATCTGCGAGTATTGGATGCGATCGTAGTCGAGGTTGACGCGCCAGTTGGTTGTCGGCTGATACGACAACCCGATGCCGTACTGATCGGGCACCTTGAAGGTGGCCGGCAGGCTCTTGAGCGTTCCCGGCGTCCCCGACGGGTCATTCGGACCGATCGTGTCGCGGACGTCGTAGTCGTACTTCGGACCTGGTCGCGCAACCCCGCCGAGGCGCCACTGGTCGTTGATGACCCACAATCCGCCGAACGTGAGGCCGAGACGGCGGTCGGCGCCCGACTGGAACTGAGCGTTGGCGAGATTTTCCGGCGAGTAGTTCGCCGGCTGCGTGACGAGCGCCCGGCCCGCCGCGCCGCGTCCTCCCTGCCGAGGGTCGAAGCGCTGCATGCTGGAGGAAATCCCGAAATCTCCGATGTAGACTGCCGCGCCCAGGGAAACCGACTTGCTCACCTGATAGCCGCCGGCGACGCCATAGTTGGTGATGTGCAGATCGATATCGGCCATCGCCGGGAAGACGCGGCGCAGATCTCCCGGAGGAACCCCCGTGACGATCGAGTTGAAGAACACTCCTTGACGCTGGTAGGCGGTCTCGAAGTTCACGATCTCGTGCCGATACATCGCCATCGACCAACGGTCGTCACCCGGGTAAACGACCGACAAGAAGGAAATCCCGAACAGATTCGAGCTTGCCCCGCCGGTTTGGACGCCGCCGATGATGTCGATGCCATCCCCGGTCGGATCGCCGAATGCGTGGCCGAAATCAGAGAATTGGTGCGTGAGTTTCTCGTAAAGACCTTCGATCGAGAACTCCATCCGCGTCAAGCCGATCAGGCCGGCCGGGTTCGTGACCGCGGCGGTAGCGTCGTCGGCGGTTGCCAAGAACGCGCCGCCGAGCCCCAGGCTCCGCGCTCCCGGGGGTGTGAAATTGAACTGCACGCCGGCGTTGACCTCGTCGTTGGTCTGCCCCCAGGCGGGAGCCGAAACGAGGAACAACCCCAGCAATGCGAAGACGTACAACGTACGAGCGACCTTGCTCAACAAGACAAACCTCCATGTGCCTCGATGGTGCCACGCGGCATCCCGCCGCCGGTCACGCCATTGTAACGAAATACTCATGCACCGTTCGTTCATGGGCGACCCCCCCTTTGCGCCGCACGGAACAACTCGATGAGTTTCGGAGAAAAATATCCCGCATCCGGCGCCGTGCTGCTGATCGCCAGGCAGGCGCGTGCGTCTTCGAGCGCCTGGGTGTACAACCGGTCGTCTTCCTCCCCACCC